>ERZ773183.56-NODE-56-length-137737-cov-12.119377_pt1 | contig 137737 bp, 110 predicted proteins | sample MGYA00580532_ERZ773183 | MGnify/ENA primary metagenome ERZ773183 (study PRJEB29015, sample SAMEA2737791) | human gut metagenome | biome: human gut; feature: human-associated habitat; material: faeces | place: China | collected 2012 ...
TTGAAGTTCTGGATTATATTCTGGTTTCTTTTTTGGTCTTCCTGCCATTTTATAACTCCTATTTTCATGTGAATCCAATCGTCTTACACTTAAAACAGAGAATTCCCTGCTGTCTCCTAATGCTCCAATAGCTGTCCTCTGTTTCTTATTTTATTTCTTTCGCTTTCTGGAATATCCCAAATAATAGATGACACCGCCTACTGCTCCACCAAGTGTATTATAGGTCAAATCCGATATTTGAAATGTTCCAAGATGGAATAATAGCTGAGTAAATTCTATCAGAAAAGAAAATACTGCTACAACTTTTGTAGCTTCCCAAACGGTTTTTCCAAATCTAATATTCTCAGATTCACCAAGTAATTCTTTTTGAAATGCCCATAACAGCAAAATAGAAAATGGAACAAATAACATGAAATTCTCTATAGATTCTGTTGCAAACTGTCCATCTTCATATAGTCCCCATCCTCCAAAAAGTTTTCCAAGCGGATCAAACCATATCTCACGATTTAAAACTGTTCGGAGTAATATCATTGCTGTATAAAAAACTAATAAGAATGTCCGGCGAAAATTTGAAGAACTTCTAAATGCTTTCCACCATGTTGCAAACATATTTCTAACAAAATCGTTCTTCTTCCATTCATGTTCTTTCGCATAAAGATATAAGAACATTGCAAGAAATGCAAGGAGAACGGCAGCCCAAAAAGGCTGGTACAGTGCCGATAATACATTATATGCTATTTTATTAAATATTTCGATTATCTTACTTCCCATCGTTCTCCTTTATTATTTATTTCAAATCTTCAAATAAATTCTTTTGATATACCCCATCTTCTATCAGCTTGGCAAATGATTTCACTACATAGTCTTTATCCTCTTTATAGGTTACTCCGAACCATTTGTCATTCGTATCTAACACTTTTACGGAAACTCTGTCTGCCTGAAGAAGTTCGTCTATGTAGATTGGCAGTAAATATTCTGCTTTCAGAATATCTTTGTCTCCCATCTTAGCAAAGAACTCTTTAAATCCATCTTCTAAAGTCTGCATAAATTCCGGTGTAAGTCCCCACATATTCATGGATGCATAGGATTCCGCATTAATTGAAGTGAACTGTCCATCGTTGTCTACTGCTGCACCCTCTGGAGTCTTAACAATATTGGAGGTTTCATGTACTGCTGTAAGATAGCCTTCTTCATTTGTCTCACAGATTCCTCTGGTAACGGCACCATTTTCACTTAAAGTATTCTTTAAAATGAAACCTGCCATACAGAACTGATTTGCTTTTTCTGGTGTATAGCCTACAAGGAAATCATGAAGCTTAACAAATGCTTCCTTTCCATAGTAGTCATCTGCATTGATAACTGCAAATGGCTCATGCAAAACTTCTTTACAGGCAAGAACAGCTTGTCCTGTTCCCCAAGGTTTGGTACGTCCTGCTGGAAGTTCCACACCTTCTGGCAATTCACTTAATTCCTGATATGCGTAGGCAATCTCCACATTAAGATTGTTGCAAATCTTTTCGATGCGGTCACCGATTGCTTCTTTAAATGCGTCCTTAATATCTTTACGGATAATAAAAACAATTTTGTTGAAGCCTGCTTCGATTGCATCATGGATAGAATAATCCATGATGATTTCTCCATTTAAACCAACCGGAGCAAGTTGTTTGATTCCACCGCCGAACCGGGAACCGATACCGGCAGCCATGATTACTAAGGTTGTTCTCATAATTTGTTCTTTCCCTTAAAGATGATTATTCTACAGTTACACTTTTCGCCAGATTTCGTGGTTTATCTACATCCAAGCCTTTAGCTACACTGATGTAATATCCCAGTAACTGTAATGGAATCACTGCAAGTGATGTTGCAAAAAGTGGATCTGTTTTTGGAATGTAAACCGTAAAATCTACTGTATCTTCAATGTTATACTTTCCAAAAGTAGTCAGTCCCATCAAATACGCTCCTCGACTCTTACATTCTAGCATATTAGAAATAGTTTTTTCATACAGTTCTGGCTGAGTTAATACACCAACTACCAAAATATCATCTTCAATTAAGGAAATTGTTCCATGTTTTAATTCTCCGGCTGCATATGCTTCTGAATGAATATAGCTGATTTCTTTCATCTTTAAGCTACCTTCCATGCAGATTGCATAATCAATACCTCTTCCAACAAAAAATACATCATGGGCATTTACCTGCTTTGATGCAAACCACTGGATACGTTCTTTGTCTTCTAAAATCTTTGCAATTTTTTCTGGTAAAGTTTTTACTTCTTTAATAAGTTCAACATATCTTTCTTCTGAAATTTCTCCACGAACTTTTGCAAATTGGATAGCCAACGCATACGTTGCAACAAGCTGTGTGCTATATGCTTTTGTTGTAGCGACAGCAATCTCTGGACCGGCTAAAGTATAAAATACTGAATCGGCTTCTCTGGCAATAGATGATCCAACTACATTTACAATTCCTAATGTTCGTACTCCTTTTTCTTTTGCTTCTCGAAGTGCTGCTAAACTATCTGCGGTTTCTCCAGACTGACTAATAACTACTACCAGACCATTTTTATCAAGAAGTGGTTTTCTATATCGGAATTCTGATCCAAGTTCTACACGAACAGGAATTTTTGCTAAGTTTTCAATTACATACTGCGCTGCAATACCTACATGATAAGCTGATCCACAAGCAACAATATAAATCTGACTAATATCTTTAATATCCTCTTTAGAAAGCTCCACATTTGATAAATCAATAAAGTCCTCTTTCACAACAGAATTAATTGTATCTCCTACAACCTTTGGCTGTTCATGAATTTCTTTCATCATAAAATGCTCATATCCAGCTTTTTCTGCTGCTTCTGCATTCCAGTCAATAGTTTTTAATTCTTTCTCAATTTCATCTCCATCAAGATTATAGAAAGTAATTTCGCCTTTTCTTACACGAGCCATCTCCATGTTACCAATGTAATACACATTTCTTGTATATTTTAAGATGGCAGGTACATCAGACGCAATATAAGATTCCCCTTCTTCTACTCCGAGAATCATCGGACTATCTTTTCTTGCAACATAAATTTCTTCCGGATATTCATTAAACATTACTGCCAAAGCATACGAGCCACGAATACGAACCATAGCATGATTAATTGCATCTACTGGCGTTCCTTCATATTTTGTATAATAATAATCAATAAGCTTAACTGCAACTTCTGTATCTGTATCGGAATAAAATGTATACCCTTTTCTCACAAGCTTTTCTTTTAATTCCTGATAATTTTCAATTATGCCGTTATGTACCGCCACAATGTTTCCATCATCACTTCTATGTGGATGTGCATTATTTTCTGATGGTTCTCCATGTGTTGCCCATCTGGTATGTCCAATTCCACATGAACCAATTACTGCCTTACCATCATTTGTTTTCTCAGCAAGGATCTTAAGTCTCCCCTTTGCTTTCACAATATCAACTGGATTCTCACCATCACGAACAGCAATTCCTGCCGAATCATATCCTCGATACTCTAACTTGGACAGTCCATCTAATAAAATAGGGGCTGCCTGTTCTCTTCCTGTAAATCCAACAATTCCACACATAATTATTTACTCCCTTTTTCGCTTAGCGTGTCTCTTTTTCTTTAATTACAGATACAACATTATCAACATATTTTTTACATATCTCCTCAGTTTCAGCTTCTACCATTACACGAATCAAAGGCTCTGTACCTGATTCTCTAACAAGAATACGTCCAGTATCTCCTAATGCATCAGCAACTTTCTGTACAGCATCCTGAACATCTTTATCAGCCTGTACAACCGCTTTGTCTTTTACTTTAACATTCACAAGAACCTGCGGATAGATATGTAAATCCTCTGTGAGCTGACTCATTTTCATTTTCTTTGCCATCATAACTTCCATCATTTTAAGGCTGGTAAGAATACCGTCCCCTGTTGAAGCATATTTTGAAAAAATAATATGACCCGACTGCTCCCCTCCAAGTCGGCAACCATTTTTCTGCATATACTCGTAAACATATTTATCACCAACAGCCGTTTTGGCATAACCAATTCCAAGCTCATCAAAGGCTTTATAAAGTCCAAAATTGGACATTACCGTTGTAACTACAGTATTCGTAATTAATTTCTCACGTTCTTTCATGTATCTTCCGTAAACATAAAGAATTGCATCTCCATCGACTACATTTCCTTTTTCATCTACGCAAAGACAACGATCTGCATCTCCATCATAAGCAAAACCGACATCCAGTCCTTTCTCGACGACAAATTTCTGCAATCCCTCAATATGTGTAGATCCTGCATTTGTATTGATATTTGTTCCATCTGGATCAGCATTGATTACATAAGTTTTCGCTCCTAACGCATCGAATACAGCTTTAGCAATATTCCAAGAACTTCCATTCGCACAATCCAGACCTACTTTAACTCCCTTAAAAGAATATACTCCTAACGAAATCAGATACCCGACATAACGATTTCTTCCGGAAACGTAATCAACAGTTCTTCCAATCTCCGTTTTATGTGCATATGGAATCTCATTATAATGTTTCCCAAATACCTCTAACTCTCCATCCAAATATGCTTCAACAAGACTGATCGTAGCCTCATCCATTTTTTCTCCATTGCCGTTAATCAACTTGATTCCATTATCATAATACGGATTATGACTTGCAGAAATCATAATACCGCAATCAAATTCATCTACTCGTGCAACATAGGAAACAGATGGTGTTGTTGTCACATGGAGAAGATAGGCATCTGCCCCAGATGCCACCAGACCTCCGACTAAAGAATATTCAAACATATAGCTTGAACGACGAGTATCCTTGCCGATCACGATACGGACAGGGTTGGTGTCGCCGTTGCGCTCCCGGAGTTTGTTGTAATACCAGCCAAGGAAACGGCCTACTTTGTAGGCGTGATCAGCTGTTAATGTAATTCCGGCTTCACCACGGAATCCATCTGTTCCAAAATACTTTCCCATTCTATTTTCCTTTCTATTAAGTGACATCCATCTTTATTTACTTTGAACGCACGCAAACTTGTTTTTTTCACCTATGATATGCAACCTTTTTTATAAGTTTTTTCATCAAAACAACAGGGTATTCCTTATGATATCGTTTGGTGACTTTTTTATAAACGGTAGCCTTTAATGCAGCATCCATACCATATTTACAATAAGTCTCCCAGAACAAATTATATTGGCTGCTTTTTTTCAAAGGACTCCGAAGCTGTGAGTTGCCAGAAACCGCCTCGCTCCAATTTCTCTTCTCCAAAATCAGCGATGTGGCCTCCTGTAAAAAGCGGTATCCTCTCTCACTATTTACTCCTATCACAGAAACTTTTCTATCCGGCTTATGATAGGGGGCTTCTGCGCCGATTCCCCAAAAGTCACCAATCGTAAGATCTGAGCATCTCTTTTTACCTGCAAATGGACATTCAAAACAAGCATCATTATTGATCATACCAGAATTAAAAGCTTCCAAATATGGGTCCCACCACATCCGTCGATGCCATATATCTTTCCTCCCATCACTGAGAATCATCTCCTCACCCCAGGAAGATCTAAATGAAATCTTTTGAACCTTTGCTTTCTTTTTTTCTTCGACCCATTTGATATAATCCTTTAATATCTTATCAGAAGGAACGCCATGACAAATCAAATCAACGGTCAATAGCCTTTCTACATTGTCTGCAGCAACGCTGCGAGCCGCCTCACATTCACACGGTGTTCCAATGAACAATACATTTTTTCCTTCTTTTAAGACATCCTTCACCTGATTCAATGCATCGACCGCATATGCTTGAACGTATTTACTCCCCTTAAACCGCTCAATCATTTGTTTATCACAGGAAAGCTTCATTGCCACCTTAAAATCAGGTTCCATGGTTGTTCCTACGATTGCCCAGCCCTTGTCGATTGCCAATTCATAAAAAGCTGCCGCTGCTCCTCCAGAACTGCTTCCGTTTTGCTTTGCTGGATCTGCTCTATACGCTGCATATGTAACTGTATTATCCTTGTACTGATATTCACTATTTGCCGGACAACGCATACGGCACAAACCGCAATCCACGCATTTTTCTTGATCTATGCTCGGTCTGAAATGCCCTGTCACTGTGTTTTCTTTCATCGATATTGCATTTTTGGGGCATACCACACAGCACGCACCGCAACCATAACACTTTTTGCTTTCACAAATTTTCTGCATATTTTTTCCAAACTTTCCGCAAAATACAAATCACTGCAAAGTATTTAGTAAAAATTCTTTTGAAGATTTTAGTAATTCACTTTTTATTTTGTTTACTTCACTATAATTTATATCGCTTTCGATCCATTCCTCTGTCTCTGGAGTGACAAATCTATCTGACAACCCCATTACATTCATAATGTTATCCAATCGAGAATTATATTTGTCGCGTTTCAATGCCACAAACTGTCTTTCCATGTTGATTGAAAAAGATACCCCATGGAAAGAGTTCGTAACCACAAACGAAGCATTCCTGAACAGCCAGATATACTTATCGGGCGTTATGTCAGAAACAACCATGTCGACATCATAATTTATTTTGCTATATACCGGTCTAATCAAAACTGTACGCAGCCCTTTGGAAGCGGCAATCTTTTTGGCCAGCTTTACAATGTCTTCCCCTCTTGTATCCAAGAAATAAATCAACAAATACTCTTTCGGACATTTCGTAATCTCTTTTTCATAGTTCTTCCATTCCGATGGGCCAAAAAGAAATGTTGGATCCAGTACAAATTTACAATTTCTTATTCCATGTTCTTCCATCATTTTAACGGAAGATTTTTCTCTCAGGCTAATCGCTGAAAAATCTCCCAGCAGCCTCCGAATCTTATTCCAATCCTCATCTGAATATTCTTCTTTGCCACAACTAGCCGCATATGCAATTTTCGTTGTACCCTCGGAAGCAAAACCAAGATAATACATTTCATCAATGCCTTGATTATATTCGCTGTTCCAAATTTGGTCACTTCCCGCAATCAAGTTTCCATAATCGCCAAATTCAGCTTTTGCTTCCTTCATGGAATAAATTGGTTTTGAAACAGATGTGTTTTCTTTTAGATAAGAAACATATTTTCTATTTGTTTTCTCAAATCGATACATTCTAACCAAGCCGTGAAAAAAATGTTTTGCTCCATGACCTGATATGTTCTTTAGGCGGTTTATTTTTCTGAATCTTTTCGGAATATAGTTAATAACATCAACACTTTCATACTCGAAAGTATCCTTTAAGTATCTGGATAATGCTATTGCCTGCAATGCAGACCCAAAATTCACTCCATAATGTATGGATATTATTCCTATCTTCTCTTTGCTCATAGTATCTCACCCCTTTCTTTTGCTGATTGCCTTCTTAGCTACTGTCAAAAACAGCTTATTATCAAATATCAAGTCTAAAATTACTGTAACAGCGCAAAATACGACAAAGCAAAGCACTCCATTTTTTATCCACAAAATCAGTGTGGGCGATCCCGTTGTGTCCAATGCAGATACAATCAAACAAGATACAATAATTGTAACCATAGAGAGGCTTAGTCGTTTTACCATTTTCAAAACCGGATATGGCATAACATATTTATTGATAAACCAAACCAAGTATATCATTCTGTAAAGCATCCCAATAAATGTTCCAACAGCAATACCCTCTAGTCCAAATTTAAACACCAATATAATAGAGAGAATGATATTGATTGCTGCTTCTATATATGCACTGTTAGAAGTTTCCTTAAATTTGCCTGCTGCATACACAACAGATATATAGGGATCCCGTATGCAATAAATATACTCCGCCAAAATAATTATGGTAGAAAAAATCACTCTATAATAATTGACATCCGTTACACCGTGCGTATAAATCAGCACAAAGCTAGGCAACAAGTAAATGCAGCAGCCAAATATTACAGTCGCCGTGTTTGATACAACAAATTCATAAATTTGCATATACTTATTTGCCTGTTTATAATCATTTACTGCAATCGCCTTTCCAATCATGGGATTAAATGCATTTGAAAACGATTTAAAAAAGCTTTGTAAGTTTTTTATAACCAATAAATAAACCGAATAGACCGATACTGTTTTTAAGTCGCTGAAGAAAGTCAGCACAACCACATCTGTGTTACTATGGATAAAATAGGCAAAATTTTGACCAAAGCAAGCCCATCTCTGCGCCAACGAGTTTTTGTCCGGTTCTACATCCTTATACAACTTATAGTGTTTTCTCACATAGCTACTATAGGCAATTGGCTGGATTGCAAACAGTACTACACTGCACAGTTTTACAAAATGCAGTTCAGGGAATACGCTTATTGAAACAACTACCGCAATTACATTTAACAATGTAATCAGCGCCTGCCAAAGCTGAACAATATACATTTTCTGGTCTGCTTGCAGTAAAAGCTTATATGTAATAGAAAAGAAATATTGTATAAATAAAGTGAGTGACAATATTATCGTCAACGATGCGACAAAGAGCCACGAAAAGCTCGATTTAATTACAAGCGGGTAAACACATGCCAGTATTATCGTGTAAACTACAAATATATATGCAATCTGTCTGAAGAAACTTTCGGCCGCCTTCAATACACTGCTTACTTCTTTATCCTCTTTTTTTGCAAGCGGTCTATATAGGGCCGTAAGAACTACGCTGCCAATTCCACCTTCTACCAACGAAATATAGTTCAAGAATTGTGTTAATGATGATACTAACCCATTCGCCTCTGATCCAAACGTGCTCAAAATCAATCTGGGCACAATCAATCCACTTATCAATGTCATTAACTGACAAAGCGTTGTGCACCCTATATTTAATATTACTTTTTTTTTCATTACGTCATCCTCATAAAAATGTTTTAATCACATACTATCATTCAACTAATAATTATTAAAATTAACGGATGACGCAAATTAAATTCACTTCATCCATCAATTTCAAAGAGTCTATAGAATCAATCACAAGCATTTTAGTGGGGTACATCTTGTGATTGGTTCAAAGCACTTGTCATTGCAAAATAAATCATTTTATTTAAAGCAACCATCAGTTGATTCTTTGCGTATAAAGAAACACAACATTAAATAGAGGTATATCCTTTTTCCAAAATATCTGCAATTCTTTCACAAGCATGTCCATCTCCATACGGATTAGCAGCGTGTGCCATCTTTGCATACTCTTCTTCGTTATCGAGCAATTTTGTAAACCACTCATATATTTTTTCTTCACTGGTACCAACTAACTTCAACGTTCCTGCATCAACGCCTTCCGGACGCTCTGTGGTATCTCTCATAACAAGAACAGGCTTTCCGTAGGAAGGGCATTCTTCCTGGATCCCACCAGAATCCGTCAGGCACAAAAAGCATCTGGCTTCAAAATTATGACAATCAAATACCTCAATTGGATCAATGATATGGATTTGGTTGCAATCTCCCAGCTCTTCATCGGCAGCTTTTCGGACGATTGGATTCATATGAATCGGATAAATAGCTTTTACATCCGGATGTTCATTTAAAACTCGCCGAATCGCTCTGAACATGTTGTGCATCGGCTGACCAAGATTTTCTCTTCTATGCGCCGTAATAAAAATCATTCTGCTATCGCCCACCCAGTCAAGTTCCGGATGATGATAGTCCTCAGTTACGGTGTGTTGCATAGCATCAATAACAGTATTTCCTGTCACATAAATAGATGTTGCGTCTTTCCCCTCGTCCAACAAATGCTTTTTTGCCAGTTCAGTGGGGGCAAAATTATATTTACTAATAATTCCGACTGCCTGACGATTGAATTCTTCTGGATACGGGCTGTAAATATTGTAGGTACGCAAGCCTGCCTCCACATGTCCGACTGTAATCTGCAAATAAAAGCAAGCCAATGCTGTTACAAATGTCGTCGTGGTATCACCATGAACCAGAACAATATCCGGCTTTACGTTTTCTAAAACCGCTTTGATTTTTTCCAGAATGCCAGTCGTAATATCAAACAACGTCTGCCCCTGCTTCATAATGGCCAAATCATAATCAGGAACAACATTAAAAGTTTCCAAAACCTGATCCAGCATCTGTCTATGTTGCCCAGTGACACAAACAATTGTTTCCAATCCTTCCCTTTTTTTCAGTTCATTTACCAAGGGACACATTTTTATTGCTTCTGGTCTTGTACCAAAGACTAACATTACTTTCTTTTTCATATAATTACTCCTTTATACTCATTTGCTTTTGACGGACTTTTAATAGGATTTTTGGCAAAGTATACAATTCCCAAATAAAACGGTACACTCCATATGCGTTGCGCATCGAAAATATTAAGCAAAACGCAGGATCCTATCATATACACAACTATACATTTTTCAAAAACATTATCGTTAGAACTACTTTTCCTGACTCTATAAGAAAGAAATGTTCTCTTTATAGAATCTGAAAATAACTTTCCGTACAGCGCCAGTGACGTAATTCCAAATGTAAAAATTCCGCCCAGAATTCCAAGGTCTTCCAGCCAAAATCTATCTATATCCGATCTTCTTAGAATCTCAAAGGCCTTACTCGTATAAGTTGATAAGAATCCAACTCCTAAAATAGCATCCTTTTCTTTTATTACTCTCACATAATGATCTATCGTTAGTAGTCTTGCTTGTGTAGAACCTCCTTCTGTTCCATTAAGTGAAAATATATTTAGAACATAATCTAAGCCGCCAGAAATGACAAATACAATAATTGCAAACGAAATTGCCATTAGCCGGATTGTCTTTTTTCTATTTGACACTGTTGAACAATAATAGCAATATACTGTTAAAATAATTGTGACTATTATCTGAAATCTATATTGCGTTACAAAAATCAGATACAAGTATAAGAACACCAGAACGCTCCAATAAAACACTTGTTTTTTTACAAGACAGTAGTAAAGAGTTAGACACAGTACAACACCAAATAGCGCCCCCGTATCCATTCGTATAAAGCCATTTCGTGTCCAGCTCTCCGAATATTGTAATAGTAGGCCGGAAAAAATCGTCACTCCTCTAAAATTATATAAATACCATGTAGCAGATTTGATGGTAAGCAGCAACATGGAAATCCAATATATTTTATTTATAAATTTATGAGCATCATTATCCATAGAAAAAATATAGATAATCGGATACGCATAAAATACATAAAAATACTTTCTTGCAACTATCAATAGCTGAGTAAAACTGTATCCATACGCAACCATCGAATACATCATCTCTATTAAAATAATTATCAAATAAACTTTTAGATAATTCGATAATGCTACGCATTGCGTTCTTAAATTTGGGTTTGAAATGCTTTTGTTTTTCACATACAACGCCAATAAAACACCTGTTACCGCAATCAAAATCTCATAACTAAAGGAGCTACCTGGCAAAGCAATTATTTTGTCAAACCCCAATATATATAGTGTCACTATATATATAATGGCTTTAAATAATTGTGAAACCTTAACTTTTCTCATTTCCATTTTCTCCCATCCAATGTATAGTCAGGATAGTGATCATCCTCCTTCATGATTTAATCATTAACAATCGAATTCACAATATAATCTAAATCAACTCTGTCAAAAAATGTTTTTGAGTTTTTAACCATTTCATCGTGATTTGTATCTACATATCGAATTGCATCTATAATCGTTTCAGGTTTTAAATCTCTACAGCAAACGCCAATATTATATTTTTCAAACGGTTCTTTTAATCCCAGAACATCCGTACCAATCATAGGAATATTACATCCCGCATATTCATAAATCTTATTGGGCGCACAATACAGCGCATTCAGAATCGTAAATCCACTGCCTTCAATTTCCCCAGGTTTATACGGAACCAATGCAATATCTGCATATTTCAAAAACTCCAAATGCTTCGGTGGATTGAAAAATCCCATATATTTTAAGGAAGAATAACTATCGCACAGCTTCTTAAATTCTTCTGCGCCCTCTCCTCTGAACTTGCCGAACAAATACAGACAATAGTCCTCTTTTACTCTTTCAACAGCTTCTGCAAAGGATTGCAAATCTCTATCTGCACTGATAACTCCCAGATAAATGATTTTTTTGCGTTTTTCCCTTTTCATCTCCTCAATTACGGGAAGCATGTCCTCTTGTACTTCGCCACTCTTGAGATAGTACGGTTTATTGGGCAAAACATAGGGAAGCTTTTCCAAGTTCCAGCCAACTTTTTGTATATATGCTCTATTTTCTTCCGGAACAACAATTTTCCATGCCTTTTGAGCATAATGCTTAATATTAAATTTTAAAACTTTTGCTCCTCGGAACATTGGATATGTATCTGTCAATTCCATCAGCTGCATTACATGTCTGTCACTATATTCAAGTAATTCTTTTCCTAAAGTTCTCACAACGCTCGGATTAACAGTCCATACGATATCTCCATCCATAGTATCTTTCAGTGCTGCTCGATATCCTTTAGTTTTTATGCTTCTTTTTTTCAAGCGCAAAAATATGTTACTGTTTTGGACCGCCTTTATTTCTGTATAAGAAAATTTTTTATTCTGAATAATTATCTCTGGGAGGTTCAAAACTCCCTCAGCCACTAAATGCACTTTATAATCATTATTCAAAAGACACTCTATCAAATTTATTGTTGGCGGATACAGCATAACATTTTCATAAATGAAAATCCTCAAGGTATTTTTTTTCTTATCAAACATTGCAATTTCTCCCAATATACTTTATATGAAACCAATCATTTTATTATAAATCAAAAAGTTGATAGTATTTCTCAATTTCTCTTTCATTTCCATATTCATGCTGAGATAAATACTCTGAATACAAATGAGAATCTTTCAGGATCTTCATGATTCCTTCAGCAATCTCTTTGCCACTCATTCCTACAATAACTCCCTCATCGCTATTGATTTGATCATATACCGTAGGATAATTTGTTGTAACAATTGGACAGCATAAAATTTTTCCTTCATCTAAGACAACAGATTTCCCTTCAAATCGAGATGACTGAACCAATACATTTGCATTTTTCATATATGTATATGGATTCTCACGTGCTCCTATAAATTCAAAGCATTCTTGCAATCCCAATTCTTCTCGTTTCTTTTCTAATTCATCCTTTAAGCTTCCAATTCCTAAAACCACCCAGTGAAATTTTATATTGCATTTTTTCAACTCGAAAGCTGCATCCAGAGCAAAATCAAATCCCTTTTGCGAATTCAATCTTCCAACCGATACGATGTTGAACGCATTCCTTTTAAACTCTGGTGGATAAGATTCTTCAGCCAAATTCCTTATTACCTGAGCAGATGTCAAATTCGGCAAGACCACAATTTTTTCTGCTATATCCGGAAAGTTTTTCTCCAAATCTTTGGCACACAGATCAGATATTGTTACTACCTTATCTATTTTTTCAAAGTATTCCAAATCCATTGCTTTTGAGTGTCCAAGTTGAGAATATTCATTATGCACCCACGCAATCTTCTTCGTTGCTTTCACCTTATCTACAAGAAAATATGTCTGTTCACGTTGCATATAAGCAATCGCCACATCATATTCCTTTGTAAGTTCTGGTATAACTTTTTTATAAAAATGTTGCCATCTATATTGACGACTTTTGGTCACAGAATTCATTTTCTTCCGCGAGATAAAAGTTCCTACAATATGAACTGTTGAAAGGTATGGATGTTTAAGTGATACTATTTTGTGATTGTCATACAACGTATACAATTTATCACAATTCGAGATAATCTTTACCTCTGCTGGGAGCTGTTTTAAAAACATTCCCTCATTCTGAAATAGCAACAAATCCACATTATATTTATCATAATCCAGCAGTTGCAATAAGTTCACCAAACTTCTTTCCGCTCCACCATTTCTTAAGCTGCTCATTATAAACAAAATATTTCTTTTTCCCATTTTTATCGCTCCTGCTCTTACCAAACTATTACTTTCTTACTTAATCGGCAAGACCACCCAAGAACCAAATTTTTCATCCCACTCATGAGGATTGAATTGTTCAAATCCACTCCAATGGAAAAAGGTAATTTCTCCAAAATACACTTTTCCATTAATATCATAAAAATCAATACGAGCCTCTGGCAATCCTTCCGACAGAATTTCCGCATATTTCTTCATTTCATTCAAACCTTTAGGACGTTTGATCTTATCCCATTCTTTAGCGTTTGGATGACCATTTGTGAATGGCAAGTGATTAAAATCCATATCAAAGAAATCAAATTTGGTCTCTTCATTTGGATTTGTACGATCTGATGCGACAAACATCGCCTTCGCTTCACCATTAAAAGCAAAAATCTTATAATCCTTCAGTTCATATCCTGATTCATCGACCATATATTCTTCAGCAATAATTCTGCGTTTCACATTCTTATATGGCCACTCTCTGTTCTGCATATAGTAATCATTTTTCAGGCTCTTTTCTATTTTTCGTCTTGCTGCATCAATATCCAGCTTTGACTTATCTTTACAGATAACTAGTCCCCCGGAATCATGAGTACACTTCAAGACAAATTGGTTCGGTAACTTTGAAAAATCTATATCATCAAAACAATCCCATACTCCCAACGTCTTAATAATATGTTCTTCTCCAATTTTAGATGCTACATATTGCTTTACTTCATACTTATCCACCATCATCGTATATTCGGGTTTTCTGTCATAAAGCTTCAGCCACTGGAGCTTTTCGCTATATGTTTTGGGATTGTTTAAATCCAACGGGTATCCAAACACATTCTTGAACTGCATTTTCAAGAACTCTTCATCACTCATGTTCTTGAAAAAACCATGCTGTGCCAATATAATCGTTCTTTTCTTAGGACTCTTTAGAACGGCTATTCCTTTTTTGATTATGTTACTCATTTTCCAATTCCTTTCCACATACACTATACGCCAATTCTCTCCACTTTCGGCAAATTATTTCCAGTTTCAACCGTTCTGTTGCAATCTCAGCATTTTTGCCCAGTTCATTTCTCAAGCCTTCATTTTCAATCAGTGCCATAATTTTTTCAGACATTACATCAACGTCCCCGATCGGTACAAGGAATCCACTTTTGCCATCGTCAATTAACTCGGAAGGACCGCATTCACATCTTGTAGAAATGCAAGGCAGCCCTGCGTGCATCGCTTCGCACAGCACATTAGGAAATCCTTCATAAAATGACGAAAGCACAAAAACCTTGGCTTTCTTCATCTCAAGAAACGGTGTATGCGTCACACCGCACAGTTTTACACTTTCCCCAAGATTTTCTTTTTCAATTAAATCCTGAAGTTCTTCTCTGCGATTTCCCTGCCCAAAAATCTTCAGCTTCCATACAGGATGTTTTTCTGCTGCTACTTTGTAAGCCTTGATCAGCGTCACGAAATCTTTCTGTCGTTCCAGTCGGCCTACTGAAATCACTGTATTTTCTTTCTCAACAACCTGTCCTCCACACTGCTTATCCATTTCGTCAAAGTCCAAGGGATTTTCGAGAACTACCATCTTTTTTTTCAAATATGCCGGATAAAACGCTTTCATCTCATTTGTCTGCACACAAATTATATCCGCAAATCGATACAAGAAACATGTGATTCGAAAAACATATTTAGGATATTTCCGCAAAAGATTATTTCTGTCGCAGACAATTACTTTTGTTTTTGATGTAAGTCCTGCCAAAATCAGCATAAAATTGCATCGGCTCAAAAAGGAAATTGCTACATCTGCCTTTCTTTGTCTAAGGTATTTGCAAGTTGCATGAAAATCATAAATCCACTCAGAGAATTTGCCTTTTCCGTTATGATTTACCTTATTCAGCTTAATACCTGTTGCCACACTATAAAATTGCGGTCGTTTTTCATACGATGTAACGCTGACATCTTCACCATGTTCTGCAAAGTTTGCTGCGAGATTAGTTAGAACATGCTCTGCCCCACCACTAGAAAGACTGCTAATATAAAAATCCACTTTCATTTACTCTACTTCTCCCCGTTTCTGCTTTCTCGTTCCTGCAGCACGGTATTGTAATCCACAACATCTCCTGCATAGACGCGCAACATTTGGTCTACTACAATATCCCAATTATATCTATCTAAGATATACGGTGCTGCTTCTTCCTTATATTTTCTCACAAGGCTTTCGTCATCCAAAAGCGTCTGTAATTTCTTCTGAAGGTCTGCTTCATTTCCCTTTTCAAAGGACGGCGCTTTATCATGTACTACCTCTGTGTTTTCTGGAATGTCGCTAATCAAACAGCAATTGCCATAACTCATAGCTTCCAACAAAGCATTTGCCATTCCTTCCAAATTGCTCGGAAGCGCAAAGATATAAGCATTACTGTAAAGTTCCTGCACTTCTTGTCCATATACATAACCCGTGAAAATTATGCGTTCGTCACCTTCTGCTAATGTAAGGAGCTGATTATAGTAATCCTTGTTCGACTCCGACCCTCCAGCAATTACAAGTTTCTTATCACTTGAACATTCTCTAAATGCCTTAATTAAATACTGAAGCCCTTTTTCCGGCACAATTCTTCCCAATGATAGAATATATCCATCTTTTTCTAATCCATATTTTTCTTTAATAATTTCCGGTACATGGCTTTTAGGCTTATCAATACCATTCGCAAATAGAATTGAATTTATGCCATATTTTGTATCAATATACTCTTTCATATTTTTAGAAAGAACCAAACATACATCTGCTTTTGTTGCAGCCATTCGCTCTCCAAATTCAAGGTATTTTGATGCAAATCCACCCCATTTATCACGCTGGCTATCTATCCCATGCAACGAAGCGACAACACGCAAGCCAAGTGCCTTAGCAAGTGGGATCATTGCACAAGAGCCTGATGCTCTAATACTTACACAATCATATCTGCAAATTCCCGCGTGTAATACCGAAAGAAAAGAATAAATTGGTACGGACGCAGCTCCCTTTGTTGTAGGAATTGTCACAATGCGAATTCCTCTATATTCTTTTCTCTTTTTATGATCAAATTCTTTTCCGAACACATTGTGACCACTTCTGTTGTATGCAGTAACATCATGTCCTCGTTCCACCATTCTGATCGCATGTTGCTCTACACCCTTTTCTATTCCACCTTCATTGGACGGAATACGTTTATGTCCAATAACTGCAATTTTCATTTTAGATTTTCCTTTTACCTTTTCTCAATTGGTTTACTGTTCTTGTTGGGAAAAGAAAATGTTGAAATATCACTATTTTAGAGCAAAACCATCCAATAAAAATCGGCACTGTAAGCTCATCAACATTCTCGCCACTACTTGAATATAAAAAGAATCCAACCCTCATTTTTATCAAGACAATCTCGTTTCCCCATAATATCAATCTCTTCCAAATAAATCTCTTGTATATACTTTCTCATTTACATCATCCAAGCACTTGTCATAGCGGTTAGCGATGATGGCCTGACTCTTTTTCTTGAATTTGTCCAAATCATTAACCACAACGCTGCCGAAGAACTTTTCACCGTCTTTCAGCGTCGGCTCATAAATAATGACAGTTGCGCCTTTTGCTTTGATGCGCTTCATGACACCCTGAATGGAACTCTGGCGGAAGTTGTCACTATTGCTCTTCATAGTCAGGCGGTATACGCCGACAACAACTTCTTTCTCCTTGCTTTCGTCCCAGCTATCATTTGCCTCATAAGCACCAGCAATCTCCAACACACGATCTGCAATAAAGTCTTTACGAGTTCTGTTACTCTCGACAATAGCTTCAATCAGGTTTTCCGGTACATCTGCATAGTTCGCCAGAAGTTGCTTGGTATCTTTCGGCAGACAGTATCCGCCATAGCCGAAGGACGGGTTATTGTAATGAGTGCCGATACGCGGATCGAGACAAACACCATTTATGATCTGCTGGGTATTCAGACCCTTCATCTCGGCATAAGTGTCCAGTTCGTTGAAGTAGCTGACACGCAGAGCCAAGTAGGTGTTAGCGAACAGTTTAACAGCCTCAGCCTCGGTGAAGCCCATAAACAGTGTGTCAATATTTTCTTTGATTGCACCTTCCTGCAGGAGTTCAGCAAAGGTATGTGCAGCCTTTACCAGACGAGCATTGTCAACATCTGTACCGACAATGACACGGGAAGGATAAAGGTTGTCGTACAGAGCCTTGCTCTCACGCAGAAATTCCGGGCTAAAAATGATATTGTCACAGTGGAACTTCTCACGAACGCTTGTTGTATAACCAACCGGGATAGTGCTCTTAATAACCATGATAGCTTCCGGATTATATTCGATGACCAGCTTGATTACAGCTTCCACTGCGCTGGTGTCGAAAAAGTTCTTCTTACTATCATAGTTGGTAGGTGCAGCAATTACTACAAAATCAGCATCAGAGTATGCTTCCTTGGCATCCAGCGTTGCCATTAAATCCAATTCTTTTTCCGCCAGATACTTCTCAATATATTCATCCTGAATCGGAGATTTCTTATTATTAATCAGTTCTACTTTTTCAGGAATAATGTCTACAGCGGTCACCTTGTGATGCTGAGACAACAACGTGGCAATGGAAAGGCCAACATATCCCGTTCCGGCAACAGCAATTTTTAAATCCTTAAATTTTTTCATGATATTTATCTCCTTTATTTGTAATCATCAAAGTGCCAATATGAAACTTTCCTTATTTATAAAACTCAGCGTACCACTCAGCGAAGTTTCTCAGTCCAGTCTGCAGACTTGTACTCGGTTTGTAGCCGAAGTCCCTCTCCAATGCGCTAGTATCTGCATAGGTCACAGGCACATCACCCGGCTGCATCGGAACCAACTCTTTATGAGCCTCGAAATCGTAATCTTCCGGCAGAACCTTTGCTCTAACCAGTTCCTCACTCAGAATCTGCACAAAATCCAGCAGGTTCTCCGGATTCTGATTGCCGATGTTGTAAACTGCATACGGCGGAATCGGCAGACCATCCTCGCCATTCTTCTTGTCAGGTGCTTTCTTCATTACACGAACAACGCCCTCGACAATATCGTCCACATAAGTAAAGTCACGCTTGCAATTGCCGTAGTTGAAGATTTTGATGGTTTCACCTTTCACCAGCTTGTTAGTGAATCCGAAGTAAGCCATGTCAGGACGACCAGCAGGACCGTACACGGTAAAGAATCTCAGACCAGTGGACGGAATATTATAAAGCTTTGAATAGGCATGAGCCATCAATTCATTAGATTTCTTGGTGGCTGCGTACAGGGAGACAGGATTGTCCACCTTGTCGTCAGTGCTGTACGGAACCTTCTTATTGGAACCGTAGACGGAGGAAGAAGAGGCATAAACCAAATGCTCCAGACTCTCGCAATGGCGGCATGCTTCGAGTATATTGAAAAAGCCGACCAAGTTAGATTCCACATAAGCATCCGGGTTAGTGATGGAGTAACGCACACCAGCCTGTGCTGCAAGGTTGATGACCACAGACGGCTTGTACTTCTCAAATAGCTCAGTGATCAGTTTCTTGTCAGCGATGTTGCCTTTGATAAAAGTAAATGTAGAATACTTGGTTAGCTCGTTCAGGCGAAACTCTTTCAGTGCCACATCATAATAGGCGTTCATGTTATCAATGCCGATTACCGTAGCAGAAGGAGCCTCCTGATAAATTCGTTTCACAAGGTTAGAGCCTATGAAACCGGCTGCGCCTGTGACTAAAATCGTTTTATTATTTAAAGTTACTGTGCTCATTTGTATTCCTCCATTTTGGTTAATTTCTTAATTTATGTACACATCTGCTCTTCACAGATAGTATTTCTTTTTCCTCTTGCCGCTCACACGGCTAAGTGTTTTCTTATATTTATAACTTATCTATAATCATCCTTTCGCAGCTTATTCTCTCTATAAAATAAGCTGCTTATAGGATTTACATCGATCCATCTTTTCTAAGAACTACCATTACTGTTTTAAACAATATTTTTATATCTAGCCCAATGTTCCAGTTTGTGATATACTCTTTGTCAAGACGAACCACTTCTTCAAAATCGGTAATGTCACTACGTCCGCTGACCTGCCACATACCGGTTATTCCTGGCTTAATTGCCAATCTTGCACGATGGTGCAGCTCATAAAAATTCGTTTCCGAAATCAAAGGTGGCCTGGTTCCAACTATTGACATATCACCTTTCAACACGTTAAAAAACTGCGGAAATTCGTCAATGCTTGTTCTTCTGATAAAATCCCCAATACCAGTCTTATGTGTTCCATCTGGAAGAATCTTATTTCCAATAACTCGTGGGTCAAAATCTAATTTGAACATCTTTTCATCACCCAGTTTGTTATCTTTCATCAGTTCAGCCTTACGTTCTTCTGCATCCATATACATGCTTCGGAACTTATACATTTTGAATCTCTTTCCATTCTTTCCTACACGTTCCTGTGCAAAGAAAATCGGTCCCGGTGATGCTATGTAAATTGCTGGAGCAACAAATATAAATAAGATTCCGGTAATCAAACATCCTACCAGCCCTCCGGCAATATCCATCAATCGTTTCAGCATCAGATCTCTTGTAGATGCATAGTTAATACTGGTAGTCAGTACTGTATAATCTCCAACTTTTTCTACAAACTGTTTTTTCCCCGGTACGCTTTGTACCTTTGCAAGATTCAGATGAACGGTTACTCCGGTTTCCGTAAACTGCTCGATCAGTTCTTTGGGATATGGAACTACACCGGATGTCACAATCAGAACTTCATCAATCCATTCCTTGCAGACATATTCAGCAGCATTTTCCATATTTGCAACTACTTTCACACCATCAATATACTTTCCTGTCATTTCCTTATCTACGACAGCAATTCCAGCAATCTTATACCGGGCATAATTATGCTCTTTCATGCTCTCTACTACTGAACTCACTACATCTGCTGAAACAACAAGAAGTAAGGAACGATTTTCACCATCTTCCATTTTCTTTCTAAGCAAATGTTTCCACAGCTCTCGTACCAGATAAGTAAGTAGAATATAGATAACGATATTCAGTATCAATGCCAGTCTGGAATATTGCTGTCCTTCCTGAAGCATAAACAAATAAAGCAATAAACATGCTCCAAGAATTACTCCATGCTGTGCTGTTACAACAAAATCTTTATAGTACCCTCTTTTCAAAACGTTTTTCAATGTTCCCATTGCAAACAGCACTACCAAATCTGCTACTTCCATAAAGACAGCCATATTTCTGTAAAGAATTAGCTGGTATGGATTAGCTCCATATCCGCTTAACACATACGCCAGAACGAACGCCACCTGCAAGCAGATCAAGTCCAAGATGATAAAATCCACATGTTTTATCCATCCTGTAGAATCTTTTCTATACATACTTTCTTTCCCCTTTACTCATTTTTCAGATCCCATTACGTTCGTTTTCAACTAACTGCTACAATCCTCTGACTTACCAACGAACAAAGACTTTTTATAAGAAAATACACAGTCTTTCACAGAACTTTGTATATTACATTCAATACTACTAAGAAACAATCTATGCCCAGCACATAACCCAATTATCAGGGCAGGCAAAGCACAATAAAAAAATGGATTTCTATTAATTAAGAAATGTGATTCTATTTGATAATAGATAGCAGCCATAAGCAGACAGCCTATAGAAACTGCCAGATAGATTTTCCGATGTTTCATCAGATTCTTGCCATATTCAATTTTTCCGTTTACTTCTTTCCCACTATAAGGGGCTAGGGAATTGCATTTGCACTCAGCGATCCGCTTCTGCTTCATTTTTCATACCTCGCTTTACCCCCCCCCACACACACATATACACACTCTGGGGGATTTTAATTTTTTAGTTTTTCATTGTTCATATCTGCAACTAACGTCCCTTAGCCTGTCATTCTTTTCAGACTAACAGGCTCAAGTTTTCTCCTTTTCGATTTTTTTATTGCTCTGTGATTGGGTCAAACTGAGCATCCAAAGAGCCATCCAATATCTATGAACTGCTATAATGTGACCCTGCTGCAGCAATGAAAAATCGAATTATCATAAAACGTTTAAGCCACACATGCCGCATAAATACTGGAGTTTTCTCTGGTTGTCCCTATTATATCTCGGACTCCTATAATCGACATATCGCCCTTCAACACATTAAGGAACTGTGGGAATTCATCCAAGCTCCAGTCACGGATGAAGTTTCCGACACCTTTTTTAATTGTGCCGTCCGGGAGCTTCTTGCTGCCGATGATTCGAGGGTCAAAGTCGAGCTTGAACATCATGCCGTCCTGTACACGGTTTTCTTTCATGAGTTCGGCTTTGCGTTCTTCGGCATCCATGTACATACTTCGGAACTTATACATCTGGAACAGCTTTCCGTTCTTTCCGACACGGGTCTGCTTGAAAAAGATCGGTCCCGGTGACTGAATGTAGATGGCAGGTCCTACGAAGATGCAGAGGATTCCAGTGATAATGCAGCCTGCAAGTCCTCCTAAGATGTCGAGCATACGCTTTAAGACGATCTGGCGGCGGCTTACGCTGTTAATACTTGTTGTGAGGACGGTGTAAGTTCCAAGTCGTTCGACGAACTGCTTCTTGCCGAGCAGGTTCTGCGACTTGGCAAGCTTCATATGTACGACAACACCCATCTCAATGAACTTATCCAGAAGGTCTGATGGATAAGATTCGCTTTCCGGAATATTAAGAAAGACTTCATCTACCCATTCACGACAGACATATTCAACGAGATCTTCCTTGTCTGCGACAACCGGAACACCGTCAATCGTTCGTCCCTTTGCCTTATCATCAAGGATACATACACCGGTCACAATATAATCTGAATAATTTTTATTCTTAATATTGTCAATGACTGTATCAACAATCTCAGATACTGTTACAATAAGAAGGGAGGTCTTCCGTTTTCTCCCAGATACTTACGCAGCACATGCTTCCATATATTGCGGGTAATATAGCTTAGCAGTAAATATAATGCTGCTGTGTATGTAAGCACCAGTCTCGAATAATTATCGGCCTCTTTAAATGTAAATAAATAAAATACGGAACATAAAGTGATGAGACAGGTCTGCTTGACCGTCATAGTAAATTCGCGATAAAAACCACGTTTTAATACATTCTTCAACGAATCGAAGAAAAAGATTACCACGATATCCATGAGAGCAAGGCTCCACATCATATCACGGTATAAAGAATTCGCAAATACATTCAGCGACCCATGCCGCATACCGAATGCAAGCGTAAAAGAAATCCACAGACAGACTACGTCCAGGATCATGAAATCCAGGTGCTTCAACCAGCCCTGTACACTCTTCTTATACATATACTTTCCCCAATCTTATTTTTCTTGTGCTGATTATCCTATAAATGAACTTCTATCCCCGCAAAATCCATACTTCTTCTTATGTGATAATCCTGTTTTCATACTTTTTTGGTGTGTCTTAACAGACAGTACACAAATGATTCAGAGTTGAACTATAGATGTAAATTAAAATATTCTGATGTACTGATTTTTTTAATAAAGCCACACACCTTTTCATAGTGAATAAAGTATAACATATATTTCTTATTTGTAGTATTCTTAAATATGACTAATTTCGACCTTTTAATCTGGCTATTTTTGGTCATGTCGGACTATATTTTCAATTTTCCACTAAAACTTTACTTTATCTGTGTTATTTCCTTGTCATTTTTTACTGTTTGTATATATATAATGTATACTTTGTAAAATTATAAGACAAAAAAGATTCTATAAAAAAAGACATATCTGACAGCTGCTAAACTGCTTTGATATGTCTCCTTTATTTTATAAGGTTTTTTTCTTATTTTACTTACTTAATAGGGTTTATTACTTCCCATTATACTGATAGCGAACTCCTTTTACAACATATCCTGCTGCTGTCTTCTTCAGCTTCAGTGTTGTTGTACCGATGTTCGTTCTGCCCTTCTCTCCGTAGCATCCTAAACGGTTCTGTGTTGTTACGATGTAGGTATTCTTACCGGTACGGGTTATCTTTGTGATCTTGTAATCTGGAATCACATCTCCGAAGTCTCCGCCACAGTACATATATGGATCTTTATAGTACTTGCTGTTGGAGCTGCATACTAACATCGCATGATTCTTATTCTTCTTGTTCCTGATGGTATTAACGGAAGCGCTCTTACCAAAAAGCTTCTTTGTCTCGGAACGAAGTTCCTTTGCTGTGTAGCTGTAGTCTCCTTTGTAATTATATCTTACAAATACGGCGATGGATAACTTGGCGTTATCGTTAAGCTTCATCTTTACCGGTCTGGTGGTGGACTGTTCGCCTAAGTTCATCGCTGTCGTATATGCAGTCATCATCTTGCTAATGTTCTTAATCTCACGATTCCCTGCCATCTTACCGGTTACGTCTGTAGATGCTGCCTGCACCGGTGTAAATGGAATGAGTATTACTGCCATAAACATTACTGCTAAAATTGTACTTAATCTCTTCTTCATAGGGAACCCCTCCTCGTCTTCCTGATATAGTAAGGAATGTCTTTGCATTTCCTATGCTTTTATTTTAATATTTTTACAGGAAAACTGCCATAACAGAAGTATTATCTTTGGTTACAGGCGGGATAAGAATGTATAACAAAAGTGTTAACATGGATTTTAGTTGGTCAAAATTACTGAAAGAAGCCCCCTTCTCTGCTTTCACAAAGAAGGGGGCTTCTTTTGATTCCATGCCCTACTATACTGGTTCCGTAGATTAGCTTATGGCACTTTATCTTTCGTATACACAAAAAACTTACAGTAGATGTAAGCTGTCCTCGTGAAGATTACTCTTCTGTCAGCTTATATCCGGCGATTCTGGCAAGCTCGCGGATAGAATCTCTTGATACCTTCTTACCTCTATATTCAATGAGGTCTTCACACTGTCCCGTAAAGATATCACTAGGGTTATACTTCTTAATGATGATCTTATCTTCTTCTGTGAAGATTTCTAAAGGTTCTCTCTCACCGATGTCGAAACTTTTACGAAGTTCCATTGGTAATGTAATTCTTCCTAATGAATCAAGCTTTCTTACTATTCCAGTACTCTGCATAACGTACTCTCCTCTCTGGCGCAGCGTCTACTTCTTATTTTACTTTCTAATGACCTGCTGCCTGTGCAATGTTTTTGTGATGACTGTAGTATATCATAGGGCGATTCATTTGTCAACTAAAAAATGGAAAGTTTTTTTTAAAATGTTAGGCGGTGTGCAAACTGTTATTTTGAAGTTCTTATTACATTTCGCCGTTATATTCTCATTCTAGTATAATAATGGAAATTCTTGTACTTTCCCTTGTAAAAAGTTGTTATCTGTCTCTAAGAGTGAGACTTTCTCGCAAATGCGATGGCAACTTTTTACTTTACAGTTAACAAAATACCCCCCACACACACTTACAGCAATTGAAAATCGTTCTTTAACAAGTTCTTACTTTAACTTAAGTAAATACTGTCCATAATTGGTCATCTTTAAACTTTCTCCAATCTCGTGGATCTTGTCTAAAGATATAAATCCTTCTTTCCATGCAAGTTCTTCTAAGCAGCCTACATAGCATCCGGACTTCTGGAGTGCCTTAACGATCTCAGCCGCTTCTAACATGCTGTCTGCGGTTCCGGCATCCATCCATGTGAGTCCTCTGTCAAATGGGATAACCTTTAACTGGCCTCTTCTTAAGTATTCTAAGTTAACATCTGTGATCTCGTACTCACCTCTTGCAGATGGCTCAAGATTCTTAGCGATGTCGATTACCTGATTATCATAGAAATATAATCCCGGTACGATGTAGTTCGACTTCGGATTCTTCGGCTTCTCTTCGATGGATACGGCCTGTCCGTTCTCATCAAACTCTACTACACCGAATGGTCTTGGATCGTCTACATAATAACCGAATACCTTCGCACCATGGTCATCCTTGATGGCCTCCTTCATAATCTCATCAAGATTATGGCAATGGAAAATGTTATCTCCTAATACAAGACATACGGAGTCATCTCCGATAAAGTCTTCCCCGATGATCAGAGCATCTGCGATTCCACGTGCAACCTTCTGTACGGCAAACTCGATATGAATTCCAAACTCACTTCCGTCCCCAAGAAGATTCGTAAATTCCTTCTCTTCTCCCGGTGGAATGATTACGAGAATGTCCTTAATCCCTGCCTGAAGCAAAGTAGCGATCGGATAATAAATTAATGGCTTGTCATATACTGGTAATAATGGTTTACAAACCGGCTTTGTCATAGGGTACAGTCTGGTACCTTTGCCGGCAGCTAATACTATTCCTTTCATATTAAAATCCCCTTGTCATTCGTTAAATGTGTTATTATATTGTCACGTTACAGACTTTATAATGTCATTCCCAGTGTTGTCACTCTTATGCAAATGATAGTAAATTCCCATTACGAAATCATCTTACTTCCAATATTTTATATTATTTCCTTCCATTTGTCAAACTTTCTTTGCAAATTTAACTAAATATTTATATAGTTGGTTTTTATTTTTCTGCAAATGCGTTCTGTACTGCATCCATCAACCATATTTAGGAAAACTTTGCGGAAATTATCAAGATCTGACTGTTCTACTTCTGACACAATATTCTCAAGCATGGAGGCTGCCTTTTCACATAAAGCTTCAAATTCTGCGACAACCGGTCCCGGAGTGAACTGGTCATAATCAAAGTAAAAGTCTCTGCTATCCATATATTCCTTCTCATCAAATGCATAAAACAGCATCGGAAGTTCTAAGATTGCCGCTTCAAATACACTTGAGCTGTAGTCTGTGATGAGAAGGTTGCTTATGAGCATAAGGTCATTAATATGCTCCTTTGTACTAAGGTCAAATACTCTGTCCTTCCACCGTTCTTCTACAAAAAAGCTCTGCTTGACAAACGGATGATTCTTGAGGATAAGCACCGTATCTTCCGGCTGTCGTTCCATGAAGCGATTAACGTCAAATGCCTCTGGTGGATAGTGTGCATCCTTATTCCCATCTCCTCGGAATGTCGGCGCAAACAAAATGACACGATTATCTTTAAACGCTGGGTACTTCTCATAAAGTTCCCTGCGCTTCTCTTCTTCGTATTCCCAGTCAAAAAGCCGGTCTGTACGAGGCACGCCGAGCGCCTGTACCTTACTTGGTGAGATGCCAAATGCTTCCGCATAAATGTCTCTTACGGTATCGCTGCTTACCGGTACGAGATCATAATTCCTGTGATTCATGGAAGTCTGCGGCGCACCGCCCTTTTTCCCCATGCGGGTAAGCCCGAACGTCTTAAAGGCACCGCAGGCATGCCATAACTGGATAATCTTTGTCTCGTTCCGCTTATGAATGCTGTGAAGCTGCGGATAAAAGTCTTCTAGAATAATGACTGCCGATGTCGCGCACTTTAAGGCACACTCCCGCAGTTCTCTCTTCTTTAAATGGTCTACCGTCTTTGTATTAATAAATGTAGTAATCTCTACTCCCGGTTCATTCTCCTCAAACCACTTCTTTACAAGCATAAGATTCCCGCCCTCTTCCGGCTCTCTTTCCGACAGAAAAAGAATCTGATTCGGCTTCACCTTATTCTTTGCCACGTATTTACGGTATCTGGCAGCAAAATAGTCGGTATTCTGCTGGCGTGCACTGTAATTATATCCACTGATACGGTACACTGTCTCATTCGCCCGCTTCGCCGCCTTTATAAAGTTCTTTCCTTCTTTAAAATAATCTCTTACGAGCAAAAATGGCAAGCCGAGAGAACATCCTGCAAACTTAAGCAGATTCCTCTTACGCACGATCTCTGCTCTTGCAAAAAGCTCCTTCTGTACCGGAAATGGCTGGTCATCAAGGCTGATCTCTTCTGCTCCGCACCAGAGCGCAAACACAACATTCACCTTATGGCGTGGCGGACTGTAAAATACATATGGCAGAAGAATCTCTGCATCGGCGCGGATCTGCTCGCCCACTTCGCCCTCTTCAATCACTACTTCCATCGGAAAACGGCGTTCTACCTGTCTCTGCGTAAATACTGCCTGTACACGTATGCGCTTTCCCTCCATCTCCTCCGGCATCTTGGCGCGGAATCCGAGCTTCATCGTCTTCTGCGTAATATTCACTGTAATTCTGTAATTAATCTTTCTCATAACTCTTATCGGTTTCTTTCTCTTATGATTTTTAAGCTCCTGGACTAACTTTATTTAGTAAATGCATTCTTTTCTATTGTTCCTTTTAAATAACATTCCAGCTTCGATAAAGGAATCTTCTTCTCCCACTGTCTTCGGGCAATATCCTGCTTTAACGTAAGTGCCTGATCCTGTGACTTCTTTAAGTCTTCCGCATTACCTGCTTCTTTTGCACCTTTTGTATCTTTTGCTTTCGCTGTGATCGAAACAAGCTGGCTGCTCCGGCTTACCGGTGAAAAAGAAGAACCGGTATTATTCACCCTAAGTGTATTAAGAAGACTTCCTCCTGTGGACATCTTAAGAATGGACACAACCTTCTTAACAGATACTTCCTTCTTCTCTTTCTTTAATAATTCAGGAAGTTCTCCCGTCACCTTCATATACGAAGCATCTGCAAAGTCTTCTTCCATATCTTCCTGCGTATAATTCTTAATCGCCTTCTCTCTCCGGGCCGCACTGCTTCCCTTATCGTAAGACATTACCCAGAAAGGACCACCGGCACTTGCTCCTTTCGACTGTGCAATAACATCTGCCAACCGATACTTGTAAGCGGAGCGTGTTCTGCTTCCTACATCGGCAACCGTAACACAGTCATTGTTATCGATTGCAACGAGGACCATAAAGTGACCGCCTCTTGTAAAATACCCCGGTCCCATAAGGCATACGACCGGCTTACCTGCCTTAAGCGCCTTCTTAATCGCCTGATAGTCTGTTCCTGCTCCCTGACAGCGAAGCCCATATGCCGTCGCCATCGCCGGTATCATCTCGTGAGCAGAGCCTTCTCTTGAATAAAATCCATGCTGGTATCCCCAGATGGCTGTATCAAGCGGAGTAACCCACTTACCGGTAAGCGATGTAATGACAACTGCCATGGAAGTCGGTCCACAGCCTGCCTTTGCAATACAGTACCCATTCTGATTCCATGCGCTATCTCCCTGATTAAAATAAATATAACCGGCTATATACTCTTTATGATTCTTCATCGAAAGACGGGTATCGTTATATACTTTCGGAATAAATGTATTGACCGTATCTCTTCCATCCGGTGCATCTTCCTCTGCAATCTCCTCCTTGATGTTCTTAACCGCACTCTTTGTCCTGATCTCCATATCTTTTCTTGTAGAAATCTTGTTATTCTGTGCGGTGTTATCTGTATTCCCATTCGTACGGTCATCCTCTAAATGATCAGAATTCTTATCCTGTGTCGTATTCTTATCACTATCTGCCTGTCCATCTGATCCAGCTGCCGAACTGCCGGTCTGCTCTGTCTGATGCGAAGCATCGTTTGAAGAGCTGCTGCCCGATGTGCCATTCTCAGATGCCGAACTTCCTGCCGAACTGCTTCCAGATACAGAACTTCCTGATGTAGAACTTCCTGATGTAGAACTTCCTGATGTAGAATTTCCTCCGGATGTCTGACTGCCTGATCCTGAACTTCCTTCCGTACCACTTGATGTACCGCTTCCCGACGTAGTATGCGTACTTTCTGTCGTATGATTCGTCTGCGATTCATCCTTTCCGGTGCTGCTGCCTTCGGTATTCTTCTCGGAAGAAGCCTTCGTACCTTCTTCCTTCTTTGTCGTCACTTCTGTCGTACTCTCACTTTTTCCTAAACAATCGGCAGATACTCTTACAGATATACTAGATCTACTCTGCACCGTCAGCTTCCTGCCCTGTACGACGGCTTTCTCTGCCGCATAAACCATCGTCGGCTCTGACTCTGCCTGAAAAAAGCACTCTGGATTCGTAAATGTCATGACTGTACCCAGCCCCAATGCCAGTACCGTCCGTCCAAAGTTGTTCATCAATCCTTCCTTCTTTCTTTTTACATAGTTAATGTAGATTTTTTCGTGACTTATTGATATAATATAGCAAATAACATATTTTTACAATAGGCTTTTCTATTCTTTTGCATATTTAAGAATTGCCTATTTTGCCCGGAGGAGGGGCATACTATGGATAAAAAGTTTAATTTTCAGGAATTACAGGCAATCGTGGCAACACTTCGCGGAGAGAATGGCTGCCCATGGGATAAGTCACAGACACACGAATCGCTTAAATTATATACGTTAGAAGAAGCCTACGAAGTGAATCAGGCTGTATCTAACCTGACTAAGACCGGAGACTGCACCAACTTAAAAGAAGAACTTGGCGACCTTCTTTTCCAGGTGCTTTTACAGTCACAGGTTGCCGAAGATAACGGTGAATTTGCCATCGAAGATGTGATTGACGGCATCGCACGCAAGATGATCCACCGTCATCCACATGTATTTGCCGGCCGCCATTATGACAGCGTAGAACAACAGCAGGCTGACTGGGAGAAGTTAAAGACACAGGAAGAAGGCCATAAACAGACCTCTTTAAAAGAGGACATCGATCTTATCCCGGAAAACTTTCCTGCCCTCATCCGCGGTGAAAAGGTAGCAAAAAAGGCTGCCGCTGCCGGTGTACTTTCCACCAACGATGAAGATGTATTCAAAGATCTTCTCACTTCCGTCATCAATCTGCAGCTCGGCACCGCCGGCGAAGACCCTGAAAAGAAGTTCAACAGCGATGAAGAACTTTCCGAAAAGTTAGGAGACACCCTGTTCGCACTGTGCCGCTTCTGCGCAAAATATAAAGTCTCAGGTGAGATGGCACTTTTAAAGAAACTCGAAGAATTTTAGAAAGCATCATCGCAGAAACGAAACAAGAATTCTTCTATTCGGATTGCCCCGAAGATACTAGAAAAAGAAGGAATGGTTTCTCATTTGATTTTGTTCCGTTGCGCTAAACATTTCATTTTGCCTCAAAAAGCAAAAACTTCGGAAAAACGAGTCTGAAGTTTTTAGAGTCAAAATTCCATAGCGCAAAGTCACAAAATTCAAATGAGAAACCATTCCTTCTTTATTTTTCTTTCGAGTAATCCGAAATCCAGCCTTTTATTTGCGGACACATATTTGGAGGAGTCGGAGCAAATCCGGCTCCTCTTTAATTTTCAACAGAAAGCAGATATTTTAATCTGTCACGACGTTTTTTCGCTTTCAGGAGGACTAACGAGTAATTGCTGCTCCATTAGGCAAACGAATATCACCAATGACAGAAACTAACCAGAAAACAGGAAATCCATTGCTAGTCTCTGCGGCTTTAGAGCAAAGTCAAGATGCGATTGAGCATATTGACTGCAGTGATACAGAGCAGAGACTAACAATGGATTTCCTGTTTTCGTCTGTTTCGTTTGTTTCTTAAAATATCTCATCTATCAGAACGCTGCAGAATTCGCTATAGTAGTAAAGAAACTGATTCATATCCTTTTCCCCCATACGCTCTTTGACCCTCTCTAAGAGCGTTCCACACTTCTCCAGCTCTTCGGTAATAAGCTTCTTCCCTGCCTGGGTAAGCTGTACTTTTACGTAGCGGTGATCTTCTTCACTGCTTTTCATTTCCAGATACCCTTTCCGTTCCAGGTTATGAAGCATTCGGGATACGGCTGGTCTTGACAGCTTCAGCGCATCTCCGATATCGGATGGAATGACAAATGTTTTGGCTAACAGAAGCCGCCGCAGAGTAAGTAACATCGTCAGCTCGCCTGACGGGATGTTACACATCTGTTGAAACTGAACATTCGCCCTTCTCATCTGAATGATTAACTGTTGATAATCTTCTAAAGTCACCTTCTGTTCTGTCTGAGGTTCGTCTTCTGACCAGTCAGAACTGCCTGTGTCTTTCGTTTCCATATTTCCTCCAAAAAATACTTATATTTTTTTCATATACTGAAATATAACCATTTACTTTGCTATAACGATCCTGTCCTTCATCGGAACGTATTCTTTATCCATGGCTATGCTCTGGTATGCCGGACGGATGATCTTGTCGCAGTTCATCAGCTCTTCTAAGCGATGTGCGCTCCAGCCGACCATACGGGCAACGGCGAACATCGGGGTAAACAGCTGATCCGGCAGTCCTAAGATACGATACATTAAGCCGCTGTAAAAGTCAATATTGGCGCTTACACCTTTGTAAATGCGGCGCTTTTCCTGAATGGTCTCTACGGCAAGTCTTTCTACTCTGTTGTAGAATTCAAATTCTTCATCGTACCCTTTCTCTCTTGCAAGCTTATCAAGGAATCCCTTAAAGATTCTTGCTCTTGGATCAGAGATAGAGTATACGGCATGTCCCATTCCATAGATTAAACCACTATGGTCAAATGCTTCTTTATTAAGGAGCTTCAGAAGATAGTTCTTGATCTCGTCTTCGTCTTCCCAGTCTTTTACTGTCTGCTTCATCTCGTCAAACATATGTACAACCTTGATGTTAGCTCCACCATGTTTCGGTCCCTTAAGAGAGCCTAGGGATGCTGCCATCGCTGAGTACGTGTCGGTTCCTGATGATGTTACTACGTGGTTTGTAAATGTGGAGTTATTACCACCGCCATGGTCCATATGAAGTACGAGTGCGACATCTAAAACTCGCGCCTCTAATGGTGTATACTTCTTATTCGGACGCAGCATACGCAAGATATTCTCTGCGGTAGATAGTTCCGGTTTCGGTGAATGAATATAAAAGCTCTTACCTTCTACATAGTGGTTATATGCCTGATAGCCATAAACTGCAAGCAGCGGTACGGTACTTGTAAGCTGGAGGCACTGACGGAGTACGTTCGGTATGGAAATATTATCTGCCATGTCATCGTATCCGTATAAAGTGAGTACGCCTCTTTGTAAAGTGTTCATCATGTCCTTACCCGGTGCCTTCATAATAACGTCACGTACAAAGTTCGTTGGTAATGTACGATAACTTCCAAGAAGCTTCTGAAATTCTTTCAGTTCTTCCTCTTCTGGCAAACGTCCAAAAATAAGGAGATACGCGACTTCTTCATAACCAAATCTCTGCTCTGCTACAAAACCGTCTACAAGATCGTGGATATCGTAACCGCGGTATCGCAGCTCTCCATCGCAGGGAACCATCTTTCCATCAACTTCTTTGGAAGAGGTGATGGTGGAGATATCCGTAAGTCCTGCCAGCACACCCTTACCATTCACATCACGAAGGCCACGTAACACATGGTACTGGTCATACAGACCTGAAGGAATCTGCCCATGTTCCATAGAAAGCGCGGCCAGATCCTGCAGTTCCTGTGTCATCATTGAATATTCATTCATTCTATCACCATCTCTTTCTTAATTAACAATGTTAGTTATCTATGTTAATTATTATACTGAAAAAGGGATACTTTGTCAAACTAACGTGATGTATTGCACTGTCTGAAATCTATTCTGACAATATTTTACCCTGCTTATAAGTAGTTTACGCAAAAACACTGTACCTTAGCACCAAAATTTTATGTAATATGTACAAGTTTTTTCTGTTTTAAAATATTTGACTGTGCTATACTATAAATAACTTTATTTATATAAGGGGTTAGTATGCACTTTTCCCCTGTTTTAGTGCGACTGGTACTTATTTAGAATGTAGTTTTCATTGCGGCATTTGGAATACGACATTTCGATTTTGCCGGATTTTTCTACAGGATAAATATTTACTGCTATTATAATTTATCATTTAAAAATTTTTTAGAAAGGAGCGTATCATTTATGCAAATACAACGTCTCGTAGATCTGGAGGACTACGAATTTGATACATTGCTCGTTACGTATAATCATAAAAACCGCCTGAGTATCGAACTTGGAAAGGTCAGCGAAATTTTTGAAAGTCTTCAGGCTGACGGTCTTGTTGGCGGAAGCAAGGTATACGGACTTCGAGGAAAGGACTTCTCCTATCAGGGCCAGCCTTACTATAATCTGATCTTTATCGGTATCCCTGAGAAGGCAACTCCAAGAAGATTTCAGTTACAGTTTGGCCAGGCTATGAAGGAAGCGAAGCGTTTCCATGGTAAGAACCTTCTTATGACTGCGATCGGTGAAGATGTTTCCTACTGGTTAAGTTCCGCTATGAAGGGACTTCTCCTTGCAGACTATTCCTTCGATAAGTACATTTCTGACAAGCCAGAAGCCTCTGAACTTCATCTTGGAATCCTGACAGGAATTGATTCTGCATCCTTTAAGAAAGAAGAGCAGTACACAAGAATGATGGCGAAGGCTGTTACAACCGCTCGTGATCTGGTGAATGAACCAGCGAACATTATGACACCGGCTGCTCTTGCCGCTAAAGCAAAAGAAATCTGCGAAAAGAACAATATCAAGTGCACCATCCTTGAGAAACAGGACTGCGAAGCACTCGGTATGAATTCTTACCTTGCCGTTGCCCGCGGTTCAAAACAGTCTGCGAAGTTCATCGTTATGGAATATAACGGACGTGTTACTGATGATGAAAAGATTGCCTTAATCGGTAAAGGACTTTGCTTTGACTCCGGCGGATATAACTTAAAGCCTGGCACTGCCATGAAAGGTATGCATGGTGACATGGGCGGCGCAGCCGCAGTAATCGCTGCAATGGGCGCGATCGCCGAAGCGAAGCTCGGCATTAACGTAACTGCTGTCATCCCAGCCTGCGAGAACATGATTTCCGGCAAGTCTATGAAGCCGGGTGATATCGTTAAGTCTATGAACGGTAAGTACATCGAAGTTGTTAATACAGATGCAGAAGGCCGTATGGCTCTTATCGATGCCATCACTTATGCAATCCGCGAATGTGGCGCTACAACATTAATTGATGTAGCAACCTTAACCGGCGCATGCGTTGTTGCCCTCGGTGACCGCTACACCGGCGCATTCAGTAACAGCGATGAACTCATGGCTAAGATCGTTCAGGCATCCATCCTTGCAGGAGAGAACATCTGGAGACTCCCTATGGGCGATGAAGAATATGATAACTTAAACGCATCCACCGTAGCTGATATCGCAAACTGCGGTAAGAAGTGTGGTGCAACCGCTGCCGCAAGATTCTTAGGCGAATTCGTAGAAAAGAAACCTTGGGTACATCTTGATATCGCCGGAACATCCGAATCAGACGAAGACAAAGAGATTTACTCTAAAGGCGGAACCGGAGCTGCAACAATGCTGCTTTATGAAACAGTGAAGTTGATGGAGAAACCGTATAAGAGTTATTAAGGGACAAAAAGAGACGGAAAGCGAGCGAATCTTAATATAGAAAAAGCTTAGTTTCACAAAAAAAGATGGCTTGGATGCCATCTTTTTTTGCTCTAATGCGCTTTTTCTATATTAAGATTCGCTCGCTTTCCTGTTTTTTGGCTGTTGGCTTTTGCCTTTTAATAAGAACTCTCTTATACGCTTTCTCCTGTTTTTTAGCTGTTATCTTTACTGAAACAGCTGTGCTTCTCTGATTACGACGTTTTTATTTTTTGCCCAGATAGAGCCGAATTCGCCTCCGCCTAATGGTGCTGCTCCTCTTCCAACTTCTACTGTAATGAATGGAATCTTTTTCTTATAAAGGTAATATGTTCTGGAGTATCCATGTGGAAGTGCGTAGCTTTCATGCTGTACAAGCTGGTAACCTGTAAGGCTTTTTGCAGTCTGGTACATTCTTGTCGTTGCATTTCTTACTGCCTTTGGTGCGCGGCTGGTTGACTTACCGTAAATAATGGAGCCCGTGGAGTGATAGCTTACAATACCGACAATCTTGCCCTGTTTCTGGATTCTATTTGACCAGTTTACTAATGCTCTTGTCTCGCTCTCGCTTTCTGCCTTTGGTCCACAGTATCCTGAACTTCCTTTTCTTCCGGATGTTTTAAATGCTACGTTCCAGTTACGGTTTAAGTCTACACCTCTTGCATTCGCTTTCCATCTGCTGGAGCTGCCTCCCATCTTTCTAAGAGCTGAACGAAGCTTTTTATTACGGATTGCATTAAATCCACGCTGGCTAATCGCTGTTCCGTCCGGATTACAGGATGGTACATAGTGAATTGCCACTTTATCCAATGTAGCAGAAACCTTCTTGCCACTTATCTTTTTATTGTAATTACTTAAATAATATTCAATCTGCTTCATACAAAGCTGTACTGTCATATGCTCTCTTGCATGAAGGTTACCCATAACAAGAAGATGCTTCTTTGCATCAGGATTACCGATTACGACTTCATAAAGATTTCTCTTATCTTCACTCTTTCCGATCACGTTCACCTGACAGTGATTCTTATACTTTTTCTTAAGCTGCTGTAAATCTTTCTGCAATTCGCTATAGCTGTAATTCTTCTTACCACCGGAAACAATCGCTGCATCTGCAGTCACGCCCTTTGTTGTAAATCCGATACAGCAGATCAATACCGCTGTAAAAATCCAGCCCATCATTCTTTTCATGTTCTTTTTCATGATATTTTTCTCTCTTTCCCTCTTATTTGCCTTGTTTATTCCTACTTTTTCTTAGTATATGCCTTAACAAAATTGTATACAAGACACGCTGCAACAATGACTGCTGCCATTATAAGAAAATCTGCAAGTGTCATCCTCTATTCACCCCTTTATTCATAGTCCAGTCATATGATACCAGAGTCAAAAAGTCAGAAAGCCGATGCAAACTTGCTTGCAAGAGGATTTTTGAACTCTTGACCCTAACCGTTATGTGTCATATTTTTAAATTATATCATATTTTCCAAGAAAAAAATATGATATCCATAGCAAAAAATGCAAAAAACAGCCCTCGGCATTGGGTGTGGCATAGCAAAACGCAAGACATCTACACTTTTATACATAGAGCCACATTTATCCATAAATTTATATGCGATTTTCTAATGGTAGCCTCAACCTACAAATGCAAAAACAGCCCCTGGCATTGGGTGTGGCATCATTGGCAGGAATTCTCATAGGATACAGGAATCGCATGCAAAAATTTATGAAGATGCGCGGTACCTATGATATAAAAGAAGCAGATGCTTTGCAGGTTTTGCGTTATGACACTTGAGAACGAATCCGCCACCGAGCGCCTTGTTTGAGCTTTAGCGAGTTTGGGCGCGAATGGCGTTTTTATAAAACGTTCGAAAGTGGCATAGCAAAACGCAAGACATCTGCGCTTTTATACATAGGGCCACGCATCTTCATAAATTTTCACATGCGATTTTCTATATCTACATATAGATTCCTGACATAGGGTTAGGGGCTGTTTTGCAACAGCCCCTCGCCCCTTTTATAGGGAAAGTTACTTTATCCGCCTTTTCCTTTTGGTAGGGGAATGGAAAAGGCAGTTCCAAAAAAAGTTACTTTGCTCTTATTACTTTTTTCACCTCCGGACCATTACCGTATCCTTTACCTAATGCTGTACTGATTCTGATCGTCAGCTTTTTCCCTTTCTGTGCTCCGTTAGGAACCCATACGGTATAACTCTTTTTACTTCCTTTTACCCAGTTAGTAGCAACCCACATACCGCCAATTTTCGGTACTTTTTTCTTTAAGGTTACTTTTACTTTATACTTCGTATAGGTATACGGTGGTACCCATTCATAACGTGAAATGCGTCCACCAATCCAGTGCTTGCGCCACCAGCCCTTAACCGTTACCTTTTTCCTCTGTACGATTTTGATGGACTTGATAGCCGGTTTCTTCTTAGAACCAGTCTTCATCGTTACGATATCGGATGGCGTTCCTGTCATACCATTTGCATAAGCCTGTACGCGGAACTTGTAATTCGTCAGAGGTTTTAATCCTTTGATCGTCACCGGATTACTGTTACCACAGGAGAAATATCCCAACGTCTTTGCTGTCATCCATTTACCCTTCTTTAAAACCTGAATCCTTACAGACGTCTGCAGCTTATTCGGGTAATCTACCCAGAACTTTGCAGAATTATAACCAGTAGCCACACGTGGCTTTTTCAATTTCTCTGCTGGACTGATCACATAAGTTGTAAATGTCTTTCCGTTTGTTGTCTTAAAAGTGATCCATGCATGTCTGCCTGGTGCAGTAGCAGTAGAAGGAATTCCATCATAATCAACTGTATTTGAATTATACCAGTCCCATGTTTTTCCGGTAAGATGGTCATATACTGAAACAATCTTATCATCGGAATTCGCTGGTACGGTCTGTGCGATCACCTTTTTCTTCCCTATGTCGGAAAGCTGAATCTCACTTGATGAACAGGTAATTCCATTCGCAGGAATCCAATCATGACCGTTTAAGTTAAACATAAATGTTGCTGGATAATAAGCACCCTTATTAGCTATCTTCACGTAATAGGTACCACTTGTTAAAGTTTTTGAACCCAGATTCCATATATTCTCACCTGTATACTTTGTATGAGCTTCTGTATATACCTGTTCATCACGAGAATTATAGATTCGAATAGTTGTAGTATTGTAATTAAAATGTCCGTTTCTTTCTTTTTCGGCCAGCTCAAACGTTGGATTTATTACTGCTCTATCCTTGACATGAAACTTATACCAACGTTCATCTCCTCCAGGATCAGTAACACCTTCATAAAGACTGTTCTGCATACCGGATAATGGAATTATTTCCACTGCGGTATTTTTATTAAGACCAATCGCCTGCTCTTTCTTTTTTACTTCTTTACTGAGATAGGCTGCTTTAATGTTAAATGTAACAGAAGTAGAACTTGAAGCTGAAGAAGAAAAATAACTTCACAAGCCTTCTCTATACGCTGATATGGATATAAATAAAGCACATTTGCATCTTTTGCTACTGGATTTTGGCGGCTTACACACTCATGATTTCCTACATATATACTTAGTTTATAATTATGATCCGTTTGTTCAATATTATGCTCAAAAGTTACTTTTATAGGTTTCCCAGAGTTATTGGTTATATTAATATATGGATTACTATTTTCTCCTTTCGTAAATGGAACCATTTCTATCGTTCCTGGGGTAAAGTTTTTAGGAATACCGACTTCATCGGCATTCACCCCGGCATCTGCCATAAACCAGAACCCAAACACCAAAGCACATAACAATAATCCCTTCATAAAATAGTTACATATTCGTTTCATTCTCTCTTTTTTCATAATGATCCCTCCTGTTTATTCTCCAACGAAGTTGCGGGAGTGTCGTTTTTAAACCATTAAGTTTTTCTAAGAAAATTATAACAAATATGCTCATTTTTCACCCTGTCCCTAAGTACAGGTTTTCTTCACAAAGAAGGGGGATTTTTTTCTGGACTGCTTGGAATGATAAAGTTTTTATTGGTGACTGCGATTGCAAGTCTTGTTTTATTGGCATAGCCGGTTTTGGATAAAATATTGGATACATGAAACTTTACTGTTCTCTGGGATATATGCATTCGTTCGGCGATTTCACTATATTCCAGTCCTTCGCAGACGAACCGCAGTACCTCGATTTCTTTGGCAGTAAGTTCTGAACTATCCGCAAGCCCCAGCTTTACACTCGGTGTTTTATCCGGAAAAATGTGTTCTCCTGCCATCGTTTGTTCTATGACATCAATGAGGTTCTCCGGGCTGATATCTTTATACCAGAAGCTATCAACTTTCGCTTCCTTTGCTCTTTTTAAATAGCCAACTTCGACCATGGAAGTGACGATAATTATTTTTACATCTGGGAATTCTGCTTTGATTTCTGCTGCCGCTTCTATACCATCTTTATTCCCGGCTGTACATACGTCCATCAAAATCAGGTCGATTTTCTCCCGTCTGCATACAGCAAGCGCAACATCTGCTCCATTTACACTGGCGGAAAGTGCGTATTTCCCACTATCTAGAAGTATTCTTTCCATATTTTCTCGAGGCATCCTCTGATCCTCTACGATCAATACCTTTTTCATTCTTTCTCCTTACTCTCCCTCTCCTTTTGAAATGTTATTGTCAATGCAAAATACGGCATGGATTGTATATGCATTTCCCCACTATAATCAAATATATGCCGGGAAAGGTTATATAGTCCTCCTTGGGGAACAACTTCTTTTTCCGGCGCCACCCCATTATTTGTAATACGAATACGATAAAAATCATTATTTTCCTGCATTGCGATAGAAAGTTCTGTCGCACCGGCGTGACAGACGCCATTCGTCAGGCACTCTCTCATAGCAAGTATATATATATTGGCGTACTCTTCGTCCTTTGGCAGAGAACCAAGGCACTCTACCTTTACGCCAAGCGTTTTCGCATCCTGCAGAAATCTTTCAAATTCTCCTTCATCTAACGGGTACTGATTATCGTTCCAGATTGCATTTACCGCCTGGCGGAGTAATCTGACCGCATCGCTGTAATCTGCACTCTCCTGCATTAAGCTCTGCCGGATAGCCGTCAGTCCCGCTCCCATCTGATCATGCAGTTTTGTCTTCGCGGCAAGCACTTCTCTTTCCCTTGTCAAGATCAATACATTGTCCGAAAGATAGCGGAGTTCTCTTGAGAGTTCTTTTAACTTTTCCGTCTGCTTTGTCAAATTTATTTTTTCATGATATTGCTTTGTGATATCCATAAAAACAGCTTCTGTATACACATTCCCATCCCTGTCTTTCACTTCATTTTCCCGGTAATCCCACGCCTTTCCATCAGGAAAAAGGTACATCTCTTTTTTATCTGTGAGTCTGGTCACACCGTTTTGCGTACTCGTATGAAGAGCGTCCCGCAATTCGCTGAGTTTCTGCAGATCTTTATGTGCAAGAATTCGGAAAAGCCGATACATCTGCGTATTAGCAAGCTTCACTGCACCATTGGAGTTAAAATAGCAAATGCCTATCGGCAAAAGGTTCATCGCTTCTTGGATCGAATTCCGTCCCACTTGCTCCTTTGTTATCCTTCTCAGCCGGATACCTTCCCAGATAAGTAAAAAATCAATAATGCCGACAATGCACCAGATTACCCAGATTGGAACAGGCAGCACTTCATAATAGTTTTCTCCCTTATCTATCTGCCCAAATGAATACGCCAGATGATTCAACAGAAAAAACAAGAATAAAAATGCAAAAATATTCCAATGCCACTTCTTTTTATCTATCCGCATATCATGAAACATAAGAAGCAAAAATAAGGTAACGATCAAGCTGAGCAGCACCGCTGTCATTAACAGCGTCTGCATTACCTTATATGAAAGATAGAATGTCTGCATTACTTTTCACCTGCCTTTTTCACAGTAAATGTAAATTTCCATACACCGTCTTCGCACTCGCCTTTCTCTGCCTTGTCAAAAAATGAGCTCAGATTCGCTTCACTTTCTACTTCCATACAAACAATCAGTTCTTCTCCACAAGGACGAATCTTCACCCACATAAACTGAATAGAATCCACGCAGGCTTCTACTATTGATTCAAAAAAGCTATAAATACGAACTGCATCCTGCACATAAATGCGCTCACCCGCAGGAGCAGTCAAGGCACATTCTATCCCCATTAACTTCAAACTGCTAAAAGACTCTTCCAGACAGGCTCCAAGTTCCGCAACATCGGATATCTCTGCTCTTTCTCCAATAAAAATCAAATTTCCATATCTTTTTATGTATGTTCCGATCACACTGATCTTAGCAAGCAGCCTGCGGCTCTTTACCAGATCTTCCTCCACTTCGTATCGGCTAAGCAGCTCATTTAACAGCCCGATCTGTCCGGCAGTCTGCGTCTGTAACTTATCGTATAAACGATTCTTTTCCCGCAGCATATTAATCTTTGCCTTTGTCTGATAATTCTCCTGTTCCAGACAATTACTCTCCTCTATTGTTTTCCTGTTCTCTTCCATTCTTTCAAGCAGCATAATAATATATTCAATATCTTCCTGCCATAAAATATGTCCACCCTGAATCGGTCTGTTTTGGATCAGCGTCTTCTTATCAACAACAACGTCTCCCTTCTCCGCTTCCCTCATCACCGCTTCCGAAAGCTCCATTGCATTAGCAGAAGTATACCAGACACGATAATTTCGATCCGTAATCTGCGCTCCCATCGTACACACTTCAAATAGTTCTTCATACCCTGTATTCGTCTGAATCAGCCCACAGTAAATACAGCTCTCAAATATGCATACAAACATCAGGCATAACGCCGCTGTAATATCTCCACCAATAACCTGCATCCACTCTGCACCACTTGCATAAATAATCGCATAAAGAATCGAAATACCGATTCCGATCACCGGCAAATACTTCTTTCTCTGAGACAGCCGGCACTTATAAACCATTAAAGCAAACGCAGCCACCGCGCAGACAACTTCCCACAACAGCACAGTATAATATCCCCACGCATAGCGGTAGCCTTTATCCGTCCATACCTCTCCTGCCGCAAAAGAAAACACACACTGATGAAAATCATTTGACAATACCAATAAAAAACAGAGCGTTGTAGGAACATATAAAAACTTTAACCACTTCGGTAAAATGTACTCCTCCGGCTGCCCAAGCAGAACTGCTGTCTGTACCGCCGCCTGCGGAATAAACAGCATCGGCAGGTAGTAGCTGTACCATAAATAACGCTCTACATTTACATCCATCGCAAAAAAATACTTTATACTGCGCACAACAAACCAGAAAATCATTAACCCCGATATAAAAATCAGTGTATTTTTCGCCGCTTTTTGAACGACCCTCTTATGAATACTGATTCCCCACCCAATATATAATCCAATATATATCAAGGTTCGTAAAATCCCCCAAAAAAGATATCTAGGGCTTACCTTCCCTACAATACGGCATAGCAGCGCAGCGATAACCAGCCCCGCAAAAATAACTTGATTCCAATTCCTCTGTTTTTTCTGTTGTATTTGTTCCTGTGGTTGTTGTTTTCGTTGTATTTGTTTCCGTTGTTTTTGTTGTTTCTGTTGTACTTTTTGCATCACAGCGCTCATGCCACTCCCTTTACTGAATCGTATCGTCCATCTCTTAAGATTCATTGTACTATATGTACAGGCTTTCTACTATATTTATATTTTTCTTCACAGCAAAAAAGAGAGCATCTCGACTACTATTCTAGATGCTCTCTCTAGTAATTTGAATTTTCAATTATGTCCAACGGACTATACCTCCTGTTTCCCTTTTAACTTTAAGCTAATCATCCACAGTTTGTATTGTAATCAGTCATTCCTTCTATCTTCTACAAAAGGATTATGATTCTTAATACACTTACTTCTGATTCCTTAAAATCTCCGGTCATATGATTCATCTCAACTTTGGGCGATTATTCCTTTGAATTCTAAGCTGATTCCTGGATTCTTCAATTCTTCTTCCTATTACTACCTAAAGTGCTATCTATCTGATATTATCACTCACAATCTTTGAATCTTTAAATCTGCAATCTCACTTAAATTCTAAAACTTATGTTTTTGTTGGTCTATACCTCCCGCTATAGTATCGTTTCGAGTCTTAACTTAAGTTTTTGTTGGTCCGTACCTCCTGGTTTAGTATCGTTTCTTAAATCTTAACTTAACTGTTTGGTGGTCTATACCTCCTGCTATAGTATCGTTTCGAGTCTTAGCTTAAGTTTTTGTTGGTCCGTACCTCCTGGTTTAGTATCGTTTCTTGAATCTTAACTTAACTTTCTGGTGGCCTGTACCTCCTGCTATAATATCGTTTTCTAAATAAAAATTATGTTTTTGGTGGTCTGTACCTCCTTCTGGCTTATTTAAATTCTGAAATTAATTTTAATCTGTTTGCACTCTCACCTCTTTTTCATGATAAAAGCAAAACCTCTAATTTCAAAATCTATATGATGGACTGTGCCGTCCGTTCTTTGTTTATGTCTGTATTATAATGCAGAGTTCTTGTTTTGTCAACACTATTTTTATATTTTTTATTGATTTTCTAATTTTATTCTTTGAATCCGATTCTTTTTAGTTTTTATTATATTTTATTTATAATTTTCAGAATTTTCAATCTTTTTTCAAGACCAAAGTACAATATCAAACACCTTTCAAAACCAGCTTAATCCCCACATCACAGATAACTGTTCCTTTTTCGTCAGATTTTCTTCATTTTTTTCTCACAGACTGTTCACAAATTTCCGGTATCATAAAACCATCAAAAACAACAACTTATTTTTGATAGATTTTTTTCATACTTTCCTCTCTTTTAAAAAACCAGCCTTCATTGGCTGGCTTTTTTATTTTACGAATCAATCAAGATATTGAAGGCAAACGGTATTCTGAACTTTTAACCCTAGTATCACATCAATTAATAAACAAACAGACAAAAGAATTTCCTGCTATACTCATTGTAATGTGAGAACAAGAGAAGGATGCTTTCTGGCATTCTTCTCGCTGTGATATCTTTACAATGAGTATAATAGGAAATTCTTTTGTCGTATGTTTCTCAATCATTCTTTTATATGGAACTTTTTCTGTATCTCCTTTCTTCCCCACAGCCCCACTTCATTCCGGTGAGCGAGATTTCTTGCACTTTTTGTAAAATTACTGTTTGTAACTACCATGGCATTATCTGCCTTATAGTATGCAATAGAACCAACCACTTCCTGTACTGCAGCAATCCCAACATTCCTTTCATAACGCTTTGCCTGAACAACCGTCTTTTTCCCCCATTTACGAAGAACAAGATCTGCCCCGTAATCATGACTGTAACTTGTGAGTTTAACACGATATCCAAGATGCCGGAACTGAACAGTTAAATACCGCTCAAATGCCCGTCCACTCAGCTTATCTATTTTTTTCATTGTCATATGAAGATAATACAAGGTACATAAACGTCTGATAAACTGATAAATACAAATAGCACAGAGTAAAGCACAGCCGACTGCCGCCTCTCCCTCTCTCCTTGTATAAAATGTATATCCTTGCAGAAATGTGTATAGAATACCCGCTAACCATAGCCACTTTTTAATATCGAAATATCGCATCTTATCTTTTGCCTTTCTAATGCTGCCTTTTTAAATGATATCTCAAAGTATACACTATTTTCCTATTTAATTCATTAGGGAACAGACGAAAATAAAAAGAATAGACCATACAAATGTAAAGATATCACTGCGTAGAAAATGCCTGTTCGGCATTTTTACTTGCTCTCACATTACATTTGTATGGTCTATTCTTTTTATTTTCTGTTTGTTGGCTCCACGTAAATGAATTCAATAGGCTTTGGAAGGGATTAAGGGGGAACGGGCAGATATCTACTGCTACTCAGAAAGTATACCTGCCCGGCTTTTTTACTTGCTCTCACATTACATTTGTTATAGTTTATTCTTTTTATTTTCTGTTTGTTGACTCCACTTGAATGAATTCAATAGTCCATTCTCTTTATTTTCTGTTTGTTGGCTCCACTTGAATGAATTCAATAGGCCTTGGGAGGGATTAAAGAGGGGGGGAGAGCGGGCAGATATCTACTGCTATTACACCCATTCCTTCTGGAGCCAAAACACAGAAAAAAGAAATAATGCCGTATCCCAGATGTGGCTTCGGAGCGGATTAAGATGCGGATAAGCATCTTAAATCCAGCGACTACAGAGCAGATGGAATATGGCATTATTTCTTTTTTCGTCTGTTTTCCTCTCAACGAATCTAATGAGCTACATCATTATCAAGGGCTGCGATTCCTGTTTCATTTGTTCGGATTCTTACTACATTTTCTACATCATAAAGGAAGATCTTACCATCGCCGTATTCGCCGGTGTAAAGTGCTTTCTTTGCGGCTTCTACAACTAATTCCGGTGGTACTGTAGATACGACAATGTCTACCTGAAGCTGTGGTAGAAGGTTCATATCAATCTTAACACCACGATACTGTCCAGTTTTTCCTTTCTGTGTTCCACAACCCATTACATGGGATACTGTCATACCGGTTACACCAATCTGGCTCATGGCATCTTTCAGAATGGCAAAACGGTCTTCTTTACACATAATTGTAAGTTTTGTATAACGTCCACCTGCTTCTTTTGCACCGCCGATGATTGGAGCGAGTTTCTTGTCTCTTAAGTCTGTTACATCGATTGTTTCTGTTGTTACACCGCCCATTGTTGTTGCGGAAATTGGAAGGAAGTCTGCGTATGCTGATGCAAGATCATGTTCTGCGATATCAAGTCCCATGATTTCTTCTTCTGCACTGACACGAAGTCCTATTGTATGTTTAAGAATCGTAAATACGATTGTCATTGCGACTGCTGTGTATGCTGCGATACATACAACACCAAGTACCTGTACTCCAAGCTGGTGGAATCCGCCACCATAAAATACACCATTGTTATAATCGAAAAGTCCAACGGCTACCGTACCCCAAAGACCATTACATCCATGAACGGCTACGGCACCTACCGGGTCATCAATTTTTAATTTCTGGTCAATAAATTCTACGGCTATTACTACAAGGATACCATCAACAAGTCCGATAATCGTTGCACCAACGGCATCTACATTCGCACAGCCGGCTGTGATACCTACAAGACCTGCTAAAGAAGCATTCAGACACATGGAAACATCAGGTGCTCCATTTCTGATCCATGTAAATATCATACAGGCAAAAGTTGCTACTGCCGGCGCGATGGTTGTTGTTCCAAGAATCTGTGCTAACTGTGTAGGATCTGATGCTGCTGCACCGTTGAATCCATACCATGCAAACCATAAGATAAAGCATCCAAGTGCGCCAAGTGTAAGGGAATGTCCCGGAAATGCATTTACAACAACCTTTCCATCTTTTCCTTTTGTATATTTACCAATACGAGGTCCAAGCATTGCGGCACCGATAACAGAAGCAATACCACCGACCATATGAATTACAGAAGAACCTGCAAAATCAACATATCCTAATTTTGCGAGCCATCCTGCACTGTTCCATACCCATCCAGCTTCAATCGGGTATACGATTGCACTGATAACTGCGGAATAAATACAATATGTAGAGAACTTTGTTCTTTCTGCCATTGCTCCAGAAACGATCGTTGCTGCTGTTGCACAAAATACTAACTGGAAGAAGAAATTGGACCAGTCAAAGTTTGCGAAGTCTGTGAACATCTGATATTCCGGTCTTCCGATCAGTCCAAAGAAATAATTTTCACTGTTCATAATACCGTAACCAAGGACGAAGAATACGACCGTTCCAATACAAAAGTCCATCAGATTCTTCATAATGATATTTCCGGCATTTTTCGCTCTGGTGAATCCTGTTTCCACCATCGCAAAACCACACTGCATAAAAAATACTAATACTGCACCTAAAAGGTACCAAACACTCATATCCATACTTTTCACTCCTAACTTTTTTTGCAGGTCTTTCCTGCTTTTTCAAGAAAATGCTTTCTCACTCGCGAAGTGTTTTTATTTTATAAATTTCTATAAAATAAAAAATGGACGCCAAAACGATTATGTTTCAGCGCCCTTGCTTTTCATGCATTTATTTTTGCACTTTTTAACCAGTAAGTCAATGTCACTTTTGACTTAACTTTTTTAGCTGTCCGAGTGAAATTTTATTATATTGTGACAGACAGATTGTACGGAAAAAAATAATGCTTAATTATCTTAAATTCTATGTCATTTTGGCTTAATTTTCTTAACAGAATTTAATTTATTAGGGGAAACAAACGAAAATAAAAATAGCAGCCCATAGCCAATGTAAAGATATCACTGCGTAGAAAATGCCTGTTCGGCATTTTTACTTGCTCTCACATTACATTGGCTATGGGCTGCTATTTTTATTTTCTGCTTATTGGCTCCAGAAGAAATATGTCCAATAGTCTTTGGGAGGGAGATGGGGAAGGGGACAGAAGGTCGTAGCTTATTCTGATACTGTCTCCGCGATGCTGTCAATGATAATAAGTTAAAGAAAGCTCCTAATCTTCTGGACGGTATACCTTTCGAGCAAGCAGGAGTTTTCTGATTTCTCCCCTTCTCTCTCCAAAGACTACTACATTCATTCCTTCTGGAGCCAAAACACAGAAAAAAGAAACCATACCATATCCCAGATGCGGCTTCGGAGCGGGTTTAAGATGCGAATGAACATCTTAAACACAGCGACTACAGAGCAGATGGGATATGGTATGGTTTCTTTTTCCGTCTGTCTTCTCTAAACGAATGAAATAGTTAATTATTCTTTCTCCATCCCGCAGGATATTTATTTTTGAGATTATTGTTTACGAGTTTTCCGAATCCTAATGGATGTCCTGCCACCATGACTAGCTGCCAGCCTTTTCGTTTCTTTTCACCGGCAAGCAAGTCGCTTACATCAAGGGTTTCCCCGCGAAGATATCGCTGTAATCGTTCATCGTCTGCCTGAAAGTCAAGTACCTGATCAAAGTCCTGTGCACGGAGTGCGAGCGCAAATGGCTGGGATGGTTCAAATCTTTTCTTTTTAAATTCACCCATGAAAAGACCATTTCTCAGGAAATGCAATCCTCGTCCGTCATACCCCGGTTCTGGAAGATAGTAAAGATTATCGCCTCGCACATCAATTCTGCTCACATCATAAGCAAGGTTTACATGGGAGAAAAAGTCTTCTGCGGCTGCTTTTTGCTCTTTACTTAAACCCTTACATTTTTCCCACCAAACAGACCTCTGTGTTTCTGTCTGCTGTTTCTTTTTAACTTTTTTTGATTTTTTAAAAGCTTTTTTACCTGATTGCTGGCTTATTTCGCTTATTCCTAAATCTCCACTATTTTCTGTCTGAAGATAGTTTATATTCTGCATAATGACAGCCTGTTCGTCCTGTTCTACTTCTGGCTCAATTCCATTTTTTTTATGAAGAAGTGCCATAAAATGCCCTTCGCCAGACATTTTATGCGGCCAGATTCTACGGCATAATTTACAGCTTTCGTCAAATACTTCGTCCCTGTAGGATATAAGTCCTTCTGCAAATCCTTCGTAATCTTCCATTGGAACAACTTCCATATCCGGGCGTTCCTTTAAAAGATGTGTGATCGTCTTTTCATTTTCCAATGGTGAAAATGTACAGGTAGAATAAAACATCATGCCGCCTGGAAGTAGCATATCTGCCGCCTGTACAATGATTTCCCGCTGCAGTTTTGAAAAATATTCCGGTCCTTTTTCCTGCCAGGAATCCACAACTGCCGGATTCTTTCGAAACATTCCTTCACCGGAACAAGGCGCATCCACCATAATCTTGTGGAAAAATTCCGGGAATCTCTCCGCAAGCACATGCGGTGGCTCATTCGTCACAAAACTATTAGAAATACCAAATAGCTCAAGATTACGAAGTAATGCTCTCGCTCTTGCTGTATTAATATCATTTGCCACCAGAAGGCCTTCTCCCTGTAAGGCTGCTCCAAGTTCCGTTGCCTTCCCTCCCGGTGCCGCACACAGATCAAGAACCCGCTCGCCCGGCTGCACCTTAAGTCTTGATGCTGGAGTCATCGCACTCGGTTCCTGTAAATAATAAAGTCCGGCACTGTAAAATGGGTGCTTTGCCGGTACATCTTCTGCCTCATAAAAATATCCATTTGAAATCCACGGAACCTTTTTCAAATGAAAAGGAGCAATTCTTTCGAATTCCTCCAAGTTCATCTTTAAAGTATTCACCCGCAGACCATACTGTCTCTGTCCGTCAAATCCGGCAAGAAACGCTTCATAATCTTCTCCTAAAATCTCCTTCATAGAATCAAGAAAAGACTGTGGTAAATCTGCCATCTAAAAATCTCCTTATTACTTAATTATATGATTATATGCAATTATTGTAAGAGCACCAAGACATTCTCGAAATAATTCTGTATATTAATGAAAAGCCTGTCCTGCCTGTTGGGCACTGTCCGCACGCTGTTCTACCAGCGGACTCTTCTGGATCACATTACTGTTCTTCTGCTTCAATAATTCCTTAATAATCTCTTTTCTCGTAATGATCCCAATAAATACGTTACGCCCGTCCACAACCGGAACAAAGTTCTGATTAAGAATGTGCTTATCTAACTGTGCGATATCTGCATCAATACTTACTGCTTTATAATCCCAGCGAAGACGCATAGACTCCACATGAGACTTTCTCATCACTTCCATATCCATGTGATACTCTTCGATCAGATTCCAGAGAAAATCTCCTTCCGAAATCGTTCCGACATAATGTCCTTCCTTATCAATAACCGGAACCGCCTGATATCCATGCTTATGAACGAGGCGTAATGCCTGTGCTACGGTATCTTCCTGATGTATGTATGTTACTTCACTTTTAGGAATCAGATAAAATGATATATTCATATATAAATCGCTCCTTCTCGCTTTCGTTTCAATTTACGTGAATCTCCTCCAATAACATATACATCATAACATACCAAAAGGGATTTAGATAGCCTTTTGCAAAAGCTTCATAAAATCTTCATAAAATAGTGATTTTTAAATTCTTTTTCTGTGATGCCGGCCTTGCCTCTGAAGATATCCGCTGCTATAACCATATGGGTGAACGTGCTTATATTGTCACACAGTCTATTAAAAAGCTAAAAAAAGATGGTAGACAATGGGCTTTGGATCCTCATGGTTTTAAACGTGTATCCGATGATCACCCTGCAGATATCGCCAAACTTTCTGCTGATGATAAAGGACTTTATTATAAAGACATGCCCTACACAACAGCAAAACTTCATCCGAGACTCATCGTTACCTACTCTCCAAAGTATTTTCAATGGATTCAGCGATTTTTCTGTTCATCAACTGTCAAAGACGGGAATATAAAATATCAAGATAACTATTTTATCATGATGTTCTAAAGCAAAAATCCCAGCAGGCTGTAATGCCCACTGGGACTGAATTGTTAAGGTTTCTATTTCACCTTAGGTCTTATCTCACCCTAAGTCCTTTGAAGATCTTAGCATAAGTCTTTTTGGATTTCTTAGAAACCTTGATTACCATTTTCTTGTTTACTTTGCTAAAGCATTTCTTGCTGGCAGTCTTCTTAGTGAGCAGTGTTGTTTTGATTACCACACTCTTAAGGTTTGGGCACTTGTTGAAGGCTTTGTTGGCTATCTTGACAACGTTTGCTCCAATTACTACCTTTTTCACGTTTTTGTTGTTTTTGAAAGCGTTTGCTCCAACTTCTGTTACTTTGTAGCTAATACCGTCTGCTTTGATTATAGCTGGAATTGTAATAGATTTCTTTTTAGCATTTGCTTTGCTAAATGGAATTGTAACGGATTTCTTTTTAGCGTTAGCTTTGCTAAATCTAACTTCTTCCCCTGCTTTGATTACTGTGTACTGATTTCCACCAATTGTGTACTTTGTTCCCACCTTTGCTAAAGTTTCTTTGATTGGAATTGTATCAGAGTCTTTGTCTGATGTTGAAGGTGTTGTAGATATAGAAGGGTTCTTGTCATCTTTGCCTGATGTTGAAGGTGTTGTAGATGTAGAAGGGTTCTTGTCATCTTTGTCTGATGTTGAAGGTGTTGTAGTGGCTGTAGTGAAACTGTGCGTGTGATCGTTTCCTGCGGCCATTGTGGTTACTGGGGCTAAAGCTGTGAAAGCCATTGTAGCTACCATTACTCCTGCTGCTAATTTGTTAAAAAATCTTCTCATTGTTCTGTTTCCTTTCTTTTTTGAGATTTTTATTTTGAAGATTAGGGGTGCCTCCTTACTGCTACCTCTTCTCTATCTTCTTAAATTATTATACTAAAGATTTGTTTAAAATTGGATTTGTAAATGCCTCTTGGCTAAAGCATTTACTCTTTTTAAATTGAAAAATACAGAGGGGCGATGAAACCTCTCTGGATTAAAGAACAAGTTATCATCTCTAATCGTGATTTCAAACGTGTTCTCGGCTAAAGCCTTTTCGTTCCCCTGTGCTAAAGCCTTAACAGTATCTAAAGTTTTTTATTATGTTTTTCATACCCAGACCAAACTAATGATGTAATAAATATAAGACTAACAAGAATAATAACACCAATACTAATAAATCTTAATGCGCCAAAAACACTCATAAAATCTCCTCCTTATATTAATCACTAATGAAATGTATATTAATAAATAATTTTATAAATTTTACGAAATCAGCAAGAACAAATGTTACAACGCAAGACATTAAAATACAATTAACTTCTATTAAATATTTTACAAATAAATTAGAAAAACTTGTAATCATAGCACAAAAAGAAAATGCACAAGTAATTATTCCTAAAATTTGATTTACAAATTCCCAAGTCTTCGGAAAATGATTCGTTTCGATATCTTTTGTGAAAAACAAATCTATAACTTTTCCAAACAGAAAAATAAATAAAGTTCTATGTAACAAAAATATTACTATATTTTAAAACTTATCTCAAAACTGCCGCAAAGCCCATCAACACTGGACTTACAGCAGTTTTTTATTTACGCAACTGTCAAAGACGGGATCATAACATACCAAAAGGGATTTAGATAGCCTTTTGCAAAAGCTTCATAAAATCTTCATAAAATAGTGATTTTTAAATTCTTTTTCTGTGATGCCATTTGAGAAATAGAGGGAATAGGAATATTTCCCCTTACTCCATATTGCCAGATTATATTTTCCTTTTTCTCCTTTTAAACAAACAGTCACAGACTGAATCCTTACTGTTATTACATCGCTGTATTTGGTATAATCACCTGAAATATCTGCATTTGAGATGGATTGTTTACGATAAGTTATGCTTTGTTCTGTATCACTGAAATATTGAATTTCTGCAAGTCCATCTCCATAATCAGAATACGTTCTTTCGCTTATTTTAAATGGAATAAGTGAAGATGGTATATCTGATATGGTAAATCCTATTTTCCTGGATAATTCTTTTGCTGAAGAATATTGATTCATATCAGGCAGCATATCCATAAATTCGCTTCCTGCATCAGACTCCTCACCTGTATTGAATTCGTCCTCCGCATTAGCGGCATCTGAACTTACGTCGTCAGAATCTGCCTCTTTCCTATCTGCCCTCGCTGACAGGGAATCTTTTTTATTGGCTGATGCCAGATTATGCTGATTGGCTGTATCTGGTTGTAAAATTGTGGATGTACCAAAATAGAAGACACAGCAAAGCAACAAGACAACTACCGCTGCACATACTGATAATTTTTTATACTGGAAATAATGAAATATATTCTTTTCTCCTCTGTTATCTTTGGAAGAACTTCTTTGTTCCTGTTCTATATTTTGAAGAATCCGCTGTTTCATCGCATCGTCTACATGAATTTTATTTATAACTTCTTTATAAGATTTACTCAAAATCATACTCCTCCTTCAAAATATTTTTTAATTTTTCCCTTCCTCTTCGAAGATCTGACCGAATGGTACTTTCCTTTCTTTGTAAAATACCTGCTATTTCTTTTACCGGGTATCCTTCATAGTAAAAGAGATGGATTACTTCTCTGTATTTTACAGGAAGGGATTTTACTGCATCCCACACAAAAGCTAAATCTGCTCTTTTTCCTTCTGTCAGTGTCTCTTTCAATTCATCGGTACCATGCCTTTTTTTATACCGCAGTTTATCTTTACACAAGTTTATGGCTACCCGAAAGATCCATGCCTTTTGCTGGGACTCATTATGTAACACAGGTGCTTTTTGCATGTATTTTATTAGTGTTTCCTGCAAAATGTCTTCGGAATCCTGCATATTCTGCAGATACGAATATGCTAACCGCAAGATATCATTTCCGTATATATCAAGAATTTTCTCAACCGATAGTCTTTGGTCTTTCGTTATTTTCACAACTTTACCTGTCTCTTTTTCATCAAAAAACTCTTCTTTTCCCAATATATTATCTGCTATGAAATACTTCCACTTTTTACTCCAAGTATATATGTATTTCGTAACATTTCTCCATATCCAAAGGCTCATCAAATAAAGATATGGCATTTCTTTTAAAATAGACTGTTCTTGTGTCATTACATTCCCTCCGAGTGAAGAACCTGATATATGTTTATATAACATTTAAAACTTTCTTATTCCCATGACAATTTCTTTTCCATGTTAACCAAAGTTACCTGCGCAGCGATATCTGTATCACCTGGTGTGCTATAACGCTGAAAATACTGTCCTTTTTTATTGTCTATAAGACGATATACTCCCTGCCATGAGTTTAGTGGAGTATAGGTCTGGTTATCTGAATAATCCGTTGTCAGAAACCATAAACACTGATTACCAATTTGTGGCTGCCAGTCACTTCCAAAGTTATATTGAACATACGTAGTATTTGGATTTTTTCTGACTTTTTCTTTTATTTTTTTAATTTTGGGGTCATCCTGTTTTGCGAAATATTCAGATGCTTTGATACATCCACCCAAATCTATGATATGAATATTTTCTTTTTCTTCCAGTTTTTCTTTTAATTTTCCTTTATAAACTTTTTTCAATTCTACGGAATAATCTGTGTATACAGTATCTCCTTCTTCATCCATATAACTATTTTTATCATTTACAGTTCCAAATACAATATTGTCGGCATCTTGGGCTAATTCTTCAATTGTATCGTAATTTTTCAGAAATTCAACTGTATCCGCAGACGAACCATAATATAGGATTTTCATATTGCTCTTTTTATTTTTCTGTTTATTTTTTTGTGTAGGTTGAGAAACATCACTGCCTCTCCTCTCCTTATCCGGCAGTGTATATATATTATTTGAAGATTGGTAGATACGACTTTGTCTTGGTACCGCCCTCAATAAAAGAATTCCTGTAAAAACAACTATCAGAACTATCAGCATCTGCTTATATTTTTTATCTTCTCTCATAAAACTCCCCCTGTGTTTTATTTTTATCCTATCTTATAAACGTATTTGGCATTAAAAAAGTTGCAAAAAATTTAAGAATTTTGTGTTTGATTTTTTTAAAGGAATACATCTTTTACATAATCGTGAATTTTCCAGACGGCATAGATATTCTCCTTTACAGTATTTTCACAATGAGCTTGGACTTCCTGAAAATTCATAAAAAACAGAAAAGCAGAAATTTACTATAAAAGAAAATGTGATGTCGGAGCAAGTAAAAATGCCGGTCAGGCATTTTCTGCGCCGCGACTATCTTCACATTTTCTTTTATAGTAAATTTCTGCTTTTCGTCTATTTTCGTCTGCTTTTCGTCTGTTTTCGTCTATTTTTCTAGCTTATGAATATTTTTTATAATTTCCCGGACTTTTGCGAGTAATTCTTTTTTGAGTGTCCCTTCGGATTCAAATACAAATACCGGGTTAGCTTCTGGTTTTATTTTCATTTTATTACGATACTGCTTGAGGAAGTCATCGATTTCTTCTACGCGGACTTTGGCGCGTGGGTTCATGGTAAAGAGAATCTTGCTTCCTTTTTGTTCGATGGAAAGGAGCCATGCCTGATGTGCTTCTTCTCGAAGGAGTGCTACGTCCATAAGGCTGAGAAGTGGTTTTGGCGGGTCTCCATAGCGGTCGGTCAGTTCTTCGATCATATCCTCATATTCTTCTTCTGTTTCAATGGCCGCGATCCGTTTATACCAGGAAAGTTTTTCTGCTTCGCTTTTGATGTAAGTTTCCGGTATATAGGCATTGATGGACAGATCAATGGATGTGGTAAAGGTATCGACTTCTTGTTGTTCGCCTTTCATTGTTAAGACGGCTTCGTTTAACATTTTGCAGTAGAGGTCGTATCCTACGGATTCCATATGACCGGATTGTTCTGCGCCAAGAAGGTTTCCGGCGCCGCGGATTTCAAGGTCACGCATGGCAATTTTGAAGCCGCTTCCTAAGTCGGTGAATTCACGAATGGCTTTTAAGCGCTTTTCTGCTTCTTCTTTTAAAACGGAGTTTCTTCGATACATCAGGAAGGCATAGGCGGTTCGGTTAGAACGGCCGACACGACCTCTTAACTGGTAAAGCTGCGAGAGGCCGAATAACTGGGCATCCTGAATGATCATTGTGTTAACGTTTGGAATATCAAGTCCGGTTTCAATAATTGTTGTCGATACTAGTACATCGATTTCTTTGTTGATAAAGCCGGTCATAATGTTTTCTAACTGACGTTCTCCCATCTGTCCATGTGCGTATTCTACAGTTGCATCGGGAAGCAGCTTTTGTAGCTGCGCTGCGACTTCATCTATGTTGTTGACTCGATTGTATACATAATATACCTGTCCGCCTCTGCCAAGCTCTCTCTCGATTGCCTCTCGAACAAGTTCTTCATTATATTCCATGACATAGGTCTGAATGGCCCGGCGGTCTACCGGAGGGACTTCGAGGACACTCATATCGCGGATTCCGGCAAGGCTCATATGCAGAGTTCTTGGAATCGGGGTTGCAGATAATGCCAGTACATCTACATCTTTTTTTAATTGTTTGATTTTTTCTTTTTGTTTTACACCAAAACGCTGTTCTTCATCAATGATGAGAAGACCAAGATTTTTATATTTGATGCTTTTTGAGAGAACTTTATGTGTACCGATCACAATATCAATACTTCCATTTTTCAGACCGTCTAAAATACGTTTCTGTTCTTTTGGCGTACAGAAGCGGGAAAGCATGGCGATTTCGATCGGATAATGTTCCATTCTTTCCTTAAATGAATTATAATGCTGCTGTGCTAAAATAGTTGTCGGGACAAGATAAACGACTTGTTTACTGTCCATGACTGCTTTGAATGCCGCACGTATGGCAACTTCGGTCTTGCCATAACCAACATCTCCGCAGATCAGCCGGTCCATAATGCGGTGGCTCTCCATGTCCCGCTTTGTATCTTCGATCGCATTTAACTGATCTTCTGTTTCCTCATATGGAAATAATTCTTCAAATTCTTTCTGCCAGACGGTATCTTTCCCGTAGGAATACCCTTCTTTTGCCTGCCTTTCTGCGTAAAGCTTCACTAAATCCTGGGCGGCGATCTGTACCTGTGAGCGTACTCTGCTCTTTGTTTTTTCCCATTCGGTACCGCCTAGCTTATTGAGTTTTGGCTTTCTCGCACTCAGACTGGAGTACTTCTGGATCAGTTCAAGCTGGGAAGCGGGGATAAAAAGGTTGCTGGCATCTTTGTATTCAATATTGATGTAATCCTTCGTAATTCCGTCGGCTTCTATTTTTTCCATTCCGCGGTAAATACCAAGTCCATATCTTTCATGAACAACGTAATCTCCTACGGAAATTTCAGAAAGAGAATTGATTTTCTGCCCGCTGTACTGGCTTTTTTTCTTTTTCTTTTTTACTTTTCTTTCTTTAAAAATGTCTTTCTCTGATAAAACAACAAACTGGATTGTCGGATATTCAAATCCGTTTTCAAGACGGCCGCTTGCGACCATAATCTCACCCGGCTCGATCATCCGGTTAAAATCTGCAGCAAAATACGCAAGGAGTCCGTAATCTTTGATGTTTTCTGCAAGACGTTTTGCTCTTGTTGTTGAGGAGGAAAGGAGAAGGATGCGGTAATTTTCCTTTTTCCAGTGTTCTAAATCTTTTATTAGCTGGTCAAAGCTATTGTTATATGAAAAAATAGATTTTACTTCGATATCGCAGATTGTTTTTGGTTTATAAAAGACATAATCCTGAATGACGGAACTTAGTAAAATAAGTGGCTTCGCCATCACTTTTGATAAAATCTCTTCATAGCCAAACAGCAGATCTGCCTGTCCCGGCAGAACATATCCCCCTTCTAAACGGCTTTGCATACAGAGGAAAAATTCTTCTTCATATGTCTTTCCTTTTTCTAAAATACGATGCGGTTCGTCCAGAAAAAATAATGTATTTTCCGGTAAATATTCAAGCAGGGATACTGTTTTCTCATAAAAATAAGATAACAGGGCTTCGCTTCCTTCTGCTGTTCCAAAAGAAAGAAGTTCTTCTTCTGTTCGTATCGTCATCTTACGGAGACGTTCTTTTTCTGTAAGGCGCTTCTGCTTTTTAAATACTTCTTCCTGTTTCTTGTATTCTTCCTTCATACGACGGACTGCATCGCCAATCTTATGCCTTGAAAGAATCATTTCTGTTGCCGGATATATTTGAACTTTTTCTAGCTTTTCCACACTTCTCTGCGTTTCTGTATCAAAAGAACGGAGCGAATCCACTTCATCTCCCCACAATTCTATTCGAACCGGCAGTTCTTCTGTAAGTGGGAAAATATCAATAATCCCACCTCGGATACCAAACTGTCCGGGTGATTCCACCAGACCACTGTTTTCATAGCCAAGCTCTGAAAATTTTAATTTAAGTGCATCTGTATCAATGATCGATTCAAAATCAATCATAAGACAATGTTCCTTAAAATCCTCAAGAGGAATCATTTTCTCCATAAGCACATCAAGACAGGCAACGATCGTCAGCGGCTCTCCCGCCATAAGCTTCTTTAAGATATCCATTCGCTGCCGCTCGATATGATTACTGTGTACATCCGCGCTATAAAACAGTACATCTCTTGAAGGATATAAAACGGTATTAGAATCAAAAAAACGTAAATCCTGATACAGTTCTTTCGCCTTATCTTCTTTATAAGTCAGTACAAGCCGGCAAGGAAAACCCTCCCCTAAATTTGGAATAAAGTGTGCTTTTTGAGAATCAACACAACCATTCAGGACGATGGGATAAGCCTTCTTTTCCATTGCAGTTTTCATATCAATATAAGTATCAAAGTTTAAAAGAGGGTTAGATAAAGTTTTCATGATACCTCCTTTCATTTTGGTTGTTGCACTTTTCTGTTGCATTCTGGAGTGTGGTCTTCTAAAAATCAAGTATAGAAAAATTTATTTAGAAAAAGCATTTTTATATTGCTCCTATTTCATAGTACTCTAAAGGGATGATTTTATTCCGTTGCGCTAAACATTCCATTTTGCCCAATAAAGCAAGAACTTCTCGATAACGAGCTCGAAGTTCTTATGGTCAAAATTCCATAGCGCAAAGTCATAAAACTCATTCCCTTTAGAGTACTATGAAATATTCCAGAACATCTTGCTCTTTCCAAATAAATTTTTCTATACTTGCTTTTACTATTATTTATAGCGCAACGGAAAAATATTTTCTCTCTATTCCAAAGTTTTTCTCTTCTTCTTTCCTACACTATATTTGTTCATAGCTTCTGCAAATTCGTCCTGAGCAAACAGTTCTGCTGCTTTTTCTGCCTTGTCTAAAGACTCTGCGAGTAATTCTTTTTCGTCATCTTTAAAATGTCCCAGTACATAGTCTGCAAGATCCTGTCCCGGATGTTTTTCCCCGCCAATACCGACACGAATTCGTGGAAAAGTGTCTCCACCTAAATGTTTGATAATACTCTTCATTCCATTATGCCCACCGGCACTTCCCTTCGTGCGCAGGCGGAGCATGCCGGGTTCTAAACTGATATCGTCATAAATTACAAGGATATCGCTTAAATCCAGCTTATAAAAATCCATGATCGGACGAAGACTTTCTCCGCTTAAATTCATATACGTTAACGGTTTTACAAGAAGTACTTTACTGCCGCCAATGAAGCCACTCCCTACCATTGCTTTGAACTTATGCTGATTCATATTGATTCTGTTTGCCTCTGCGATACGGTCGATTGCCATGTATCCTACATTATGTCTTGTTCCTTTATACTGATCTGTTGGATTCCCTAATCCTACAATTACTTTCATTCTATGTTCCTTTCCTGATTTTATTTCTTCTGTGTTTGTTTTTTCTTGATTTTGTAGTGTCTGTTCCTTTTGTTTTTCTTTTTGCTTTTCTTCTTGTTTCTCTTCTTGTTTTTCTTTTTGCTTCTGTCTTTGTCTCTCTAACTGTTCCTGCATTTTTACTTTTTGCTGCTGCTTTTTTCTTTGCTTTTTACGCTCCGATTCCCAGGAACTTACGGCTGCCTCGGCATCCTGTGTTGCCCACTTTTCCGGAAGCTTTCCGTTTTGACCTTTACCAGAAGCGTTATCAAATATATTCTGACTGATGCTGTCAGGATTCTTCTTCCTGCGATGTTTCGGACGATACTGGTTCCACTCCTCATAAAATGGTTCCGGTTCTGACGCAGAATTCGGCAGCTTTTTGCCATTGCCAAAATAATAGTCTACCACTCTCTCCGCAGATTTGTCATCAAAATAATCATTATGCAAATGCGCAAAGCTTTCTACTTTTTTCAAATCCCACTGCTCATTTTTCATGCAGTCAATCAAATCCTGCATATTTTCTACGATCGGACCGGGTGCCGTCTTTTCATAATCAAAATAAAAACCTCGGTCTTTGCTTAAATACCAGTCTTTGTCAAATGCATAAAGGATGATCGGACGGTTTAAAAGAGAATATTCTACTGCAATCGAAGAATAGTCCGCAATTAAAATGTCCGTCATGCAAAGCAGCTTACGGACATTCGGATAATCGGTCATATTTGCTACCGTTTCAGGTACTTTGGCAGACTGAATCTGTGGATGAAGACGTACCATTAAGAAATAGTCTTCCCCAAGTTCTTTCTGAAATGCATCAAAATCAAACGCTTCTAAAAGCTTTTTATCATGTTCTTCCTCCCCACGAAAAGTCGGTGCATAAAGAACAAGCTTCTTTCCTTTCATTTCCGGATATTGTTCACTAAGTTCTTCCTTCCACGCAGCAATATCATGCTTTCTGAAAAAATAGTCCACCTGTGGGCATCCGATACAGATTACCTTTTCTTTCGGTGCTATAAAAGCCTCTGCATAATTATCTCTGATATTTTTAGAACTTGCCAGTATATGATTTGTATTTTGGGTTGCTGCTTCTAACTCTTTTAACACTGCCGAATCCGTTTCAGAAGAACCGCCAAACTTCTTAAAAGATCCCATCCCGTGCCAAAGCTGAACTACCTTTGTCTCATCCGACAGCTTCATATATCCAAGCGGCAAAAAATTGTCATTCAAAAAAATATGGGATGAAGTCGCCATTCGAAAAGCCTTTATAGTAAAAAGCTTTAGCAAGCCTCCCAGATTACGTGGACTCACTTCATAATCTGTATGCGTGATAATATTAAAACGAAACGGTAACCCTCTTTTTTCACATTCATTTTTTATCTCAAACAGGCTTCCTGTTCCCCCGGTGTTTAACTTCTCCACGAGGGTGATCTGATTCTTCTTTACCTTCCATTTGCGAAAGAAATTAAAAAAGCCTGCAAATATTTTATTTGTATTCAATGTATCTAACCTCCACTGTACATCTAATGTACTCTCGGAATCTTTTTGTGCCGTTCTGTAATATATGGTTAAAAATCAATTCTCAAAAGTTCTACCTGATATTTTTCCATAACAACATAAACAACATATGTTTTTTAGTATATCATAGATTATGTATTTTCTAAAAAGAAAATTTTTCGAATAGCAAAACGGCTCTTGCAATCTGTAAAAATCTCAATAAAAATATAGCAGGAATTCCATATATTATACAGAAATTCCTGCTATAAGGTTAAGAGCTGTTTTGTGTCAGCCCCTTTATCTCAGTCGAGAAGACTCCCACCTCTTTCAGGTAGTGAGTGACAGCAAATTTGTCTCAGTGGGAGTCCAATCTCCGACTGAGATAAACGCTCCGCGAGGATGCGCAGTGATTCTGTAAAGAATATGTCAGCTTACGCTGACCAGAATCACGCGCCAAGTCTCGCGGCTGCTCGACTTGAACTTCTAAGTTTTGCTACAGTTATATTTATAATGCTACCTCTGCTTCTCCGACTGTTTCCTCTTCCCCCGAGGCCATGATTGCTTCGTATTCCTGAAGAATACTTTTCTGGATGATGTCACGAGTATCAGAATTAATCGGATGTGCGATATCACGATACTCCCCATCAGATGCTTTGCGGCTTGGCATTGCGATAAATAAGCCCTTTTCTCCTTCAATCACTTTGATATCGTGTACAACAAACGCGTTATCAAATGTTACGGATACAACCGCTTTCATCTTTCCTTCTTTTGCTATCTTTCTGATTCTTATATCGGTAATCTGCATGACCTGTCCTCCCAATAATGTTATTACTACTTACAGAATGTACCGCACATTCTTCTCAATTACAATCTTAATCTCATCATCGGTTCCGACATAGTTCGTTCCTGGACGGAGAGTATCTCTACTCTCTACAATACAGTTTTCAATATAGGAGTCATCTCCGATATATACATCATTCAAAATGATGGAGTTCTTGATTGTACAATTATTTCCAATGTATACGTCTTTAAAGATGATAGAATTCTCAACTTTACCGTTAACAATACAACCGGAAGAAATAATACTGTTCTTCACTTCTGCTCCTGCATTATACTTTGCTGGTGGCAGATCGTCTACTTTAGAGTATACATCCGGATACTGTTTGAAGAAGTAATCTCTTACGTCCTTCTTCAGGAAATCCATATTTGTCTTATAATAAGAATCTACTGTTGCAATATTTCTCCAATATGTATCAAGCTTATAACCGTAAATCTTACGGACATTTCTATAACGAACAAGTACATCCTGTACAAAATCGTGTCTGTCTTCTCTTGCACAACGCTCAAGAATCTCGATCAGATGACGTCTTCTGATCACATAAACACCGATAGAAACATTATTAGAAGAAGCAACAAGTGGTTTCTCTTCAAACTCTGTGATTCTTTCGTTCTCATCTAACTTAAGAACACCAAAACGTGTCAGATCATCATCTGTATCTTTCAGTGTTGTGTAAACGACAGTAATATCTGCGTTCTTAGCGATATGAGCTTCAAGAACCTTACCGTAATCCATCTTGTATACGCCATCACCTGTTGCAATAATTACATAAGGCTCATGGCTCCTCTTAAGGAAATCAATATTCTGGTAAAGAGCATCTGCTGTACCCTGATACCAGGAGTTGTTATTCTTTGTAACGGTAGGAGTGAAAACATAAAGTCCCCCCTGCTTTCTTCCGAAATCCCACCACTTACTTGAGCTTAAATGTTCATTTAAAGAGCGGGCATTAAACTGTGGTAATACCGCTACTTTAGATACACGTGAATTGCTCATATTACTTAATGTAAAATCAATCGCACGATAACTTCCTGCTACAGGAAGGGCTGCGATCGCACGCTTATCGGATAATCTTCCGATTCTGTTATTATTACCGCCTGCTAAAATAATACCTATAGACTTCATTTATGTCACCTGCCCTCTACTATCTGATAATGGATTCGCCGCTTGCCAGAATGCCTTCCGGATAATCCTCTGCTGTTGTCTTTCCTACGATTGCGACATTCTTACCAATCTTAACGTTGGCTGGGATAACAGAACCTTCACCTATAGTAACTAATCCACCACTGTAAACATTCGGTTTATACTTGTTCTCTGCTTCTTCAAATACACCAAGTTCTGTGTTCTCTCCAACTTCTACACGCTCTGCGATGATAGACTTCTCTACCTTAGCGCCCTTCTTGATTACGGTATTATTCATAATAATAGAGTTCGTAACTACTGCACCTTCCTCGATAACAACACCAGCTCCGATAACAGAGTTGGAAATCTCTCCGTAAATTTCTGTTCCGTCTCCGACGATACAGGAATTCACCTTAGAGTCTGCTGAGAAATACTGTGGTGGAATAATGTCTGTCTTTGTGTATATTCTCCAGAATTCTTCGTAAAGATTAAATTCAGGTATAATATCAATTAATTCCATGTTCGCTTCCCAGTATGCGGAAAGTGTTCCTACGTCTTTCCAGTAACCCTGATAGTTGTAAGCCATAATCTTATCACCACGCTTATGGCAGTAAGGAATTACGTGCATACCAAAGTCACAGCCAGGCTGTTCAGATAAAGTTTCCAGAGCTTCCTTTAATACTTCCCAGTTAAAGATATAAATACCCATGGATGCTTTATTACTTCTTGGGTTAGCTGGTTTCTCTTCAAATTCGAGAATCTGATTATTCTCATCTGTGATTACAAGACCAAAACGGCTGGCATCTTCCCAAGGTACTTCATAAGTAGCCAGTGTGATCTGCGCATTGTTCTTCTTATGGAATTCAAGCATCAGTTCGTAATCCATCTTATAAATATGGTCTCCACCAAGAATAATTACATAATCCGGATGGTAATACTCCATGAATTCCATGTTCTGATAAATCGCGTTCGCTGTTCCTGTATACCAGTCCGTATTCTGACTCTTCTCGTATGGAGGAAGAATAGATACCCCACCTATATTACGATCCAAATCCCAAGGAATACCGATACCGATGTGCTGGTTCAGTCTTAATGGCTGATACTGGGTAAGAACACCTACTGTGTCGATTCCAGAGTTAATACAGTTACTCAACGGAAAATCAATGATTTTATACTTTCCGCCGAATGCTACTGCCGGTTTCGCTAATTTAGAGGTTAGTACGCCAAGACGGCTTCCTTGTCCACCAGCTAAGAGCATTGCTATCATTTCTTTTTTTATCATAATAATCACCCCTTTGTCACATAATACTTATTATAGCACTGAAATTCCCAAATGGAAAGCAGTTTAGCACAAAAAACAAAATATATTTTTTATTTTTTTATATATTTTGTATTGCCCATATGGTTATCTTTTACATTTAAATGTAGAAATCCCACGAAAACAATAGGACATTATAATGAAAAGTGCCCTATTACTGGCTGTTTTGGGAATTTTTCAAGATACCCTGGTACCCTTACTATAAGATGTGTACAGAAGAGACCTTAAGTATCGCAATTCTTTCTTGAATCTCGTTTATCTGTGCGCTATACTATAAACGACTTTTTAATAATTAAACTGATTTTTTTCGCCATATTTATTTATATGTACTCACTAAGTCCTATATGACGGATTTTCTGAGACACATCTTGTGGCACTGGAGGTAAATATGTATACAATTGATTTTCAAAAGCCGATTCATGTTCATTTTATCGGTATTGGCGGCATCAGCATGAGCGGTCTTGCCGAAATTTTATTAAACAGACATTTCACAGTTACTGGTTCTGATATGCAGGCTTCCGACATGACAAAGCATCTTGAAGAAACAGGTGCAAAGGTTGTTATCGGACAGAAAGCAGAGAATATTACCGATGATATCGATCTTGTTGTTTATACTGCTGCCATTCACGAATCTAACGAAGAATTTGCTGCTGCAAAGAATAAAGGAATCCCTATGATGACCCGCGCAGCTCTCCTCGGACAGATCATGGCAAACTTTGCGAAGTCTATCGCCGTTGCCGGAACACATGGAAAGACAACAACAACTTCTATGCTTACTCACATTCTTCTTCAGGCAGATACCGATCCTACGGTCAGTGTCGGAGGTATGTTAGACCGTATCGGCGGAAATATTCGTGTCGGTCATTCTGACCTCTTCCTTACGGAAGCATGTGAATATACGAATAGTTTCCTTGAATTTTATCCATTATATTCTATTATCTTAAATGTAGAAGAAGACCATATGGATTTCTTTAAGGATATTGAAGATATTAAGAATTCTTTCCATAAGTTCGCTTCTCAGACTGCAAAAGACGGACTTATCATTATTAACGGAGATATGGACCACACAGACTTCATCTTAAACGGTCTTAGCCAGAAGCACGTTACTTTTGGTTTAAACCCTGACAATGATTACACTGCAGCAGATATTACATTTGATAAAGAGGGAAATGCTTCTTATAACCTTATCGCACATGGACAGGAAAAGGGCCGTATCACTTTAAAAGTAAAAGGCCGCCACAATGTTATGAACTCTTTAGCTGCCATCGCATGTACAGAAGCAATCGGTCTTCCTTTCGATACGATCCGCAAAGGTCTTTTATCCTTTGGCGGCACACACCGTCGTTTTGAATACAAAGGTTCTCTTGGCGATGTAACTGTAATTGACGATTATGCACATCATCCAACAGAAATCCGCGCTACTTTATCTGCTGCAAAGGATTATCCGCATGATGAACTCTGGGTTATCTTCCAGCCTCATACATACACCCGTACAAAGGCGTTTCTCCCTGAGTTTGCAAAGGCTTTAGAGCAGGCAGATCATGTAATTTTAGCTGATATTTATGCCGCAAGAGAAGTAGATACCGGAGAAGTTTCTTCCAGAGATGTTATGAAGCTTTTGCAGGAAGATGGACAGGACGTACATTATTTCCCAAGCTTCGAAGAAATCAAAGATTTCGTAAAGGCTCACGTAAAAGGACATGACCTCCTGATTACGATGGGCGCAGGAAATGTCGTAGAAATCGGAGAGGAACTTCTGGCTAAAAAATAAGTTCTTAGCTGCTAAGTCTCAGTTGCTATAAAAAAATAGCGGTCCCAGAAAAATAGATTTTCTGGGACCGCTATTTTTGATGGTAAACTAATTTTTTATCATATAGAGGCATAAATAATATGATAAACAAAAACCATTACCGTTATCTTACCGTAACCTTTACTGTCTTTCTCACTCCATTATGCGCAAGAACATAGATTGTACATGTACCGGCTTTTACCGCTTTGATCTTACCCGCTTTTGTAACTGTGGCAACATTTGTATTGCTGCTGATATAACGGAAAGTTTTTACACGAGAATAAAGCTTTTTATTCTTTTTATAAGCGGTATATTTTGCCTTAATCTTTGCTGTCTGTTTAACCTGAAGGGTATAAGATTTCTTTTTGAGTTTAATATTCTTAACGTTCGTTAATTTTCCTGACTGGTTATTTGCAACAGAGTAAACAACCATACTCTTACAAAATACTTTCTTCTTTCCATTTACAAGCTTATAAGCACGAATCTGATACTGATAAACCGTACCTGATTTTCTCTTTTTAAATGTGCGGGTTATTGTTTTAGATCCAGTAGACTTTGCGGTAGATTTCTTAGCTTTTTTCTTAGAACCACTCTTCCTGGTATCGAAAACTTTCTTCATTTTCTTTCCAGATACGGAAGAATAAATAAAGTAACCATCTGCTGCATCTATTTTATTCCAGGAAAGTTTTTGTACAGCTTTACCCTTTACCAAAACTTTTGGAAGAATAAATACTTCTTGTTGAACAGTGCGGCTTTCGTTATTCCATACAGCAGTATAAATACGATCGCCAAAAGAGCCTTTCTTAATGGTAACATTTTTCGTTGTCCCTGCCAGATCTGTTCCAGTCCATCCAAGGAAAGTAGAACCTTCTCGAGATGGCGCAGCTAATGTAATATCTTCTGTCTCACAAGTGTAAGTCACCGGATTTGTCGTTTGAAGACTTCCATTTTCTGACTTATAAGTAATGGTAAATGTCGTCGGTACAGCAAAAATTGTTGTATTCTTTGTAATCTTAGATAATGTATAAGTGCCATTGGTATTTTTTGTAACCTTACATCCATCTGCTTCTAAATGATAGCCATTGGCATTATAACCTTTCGCCCAGACAACAGTGAGTGTTGCAATACCTTTCGTTTTTTCTAACCATTTTGCACCATCAATATCTAAAAAGCTTTCGTTATCAAGAGTAGATTTCTCTATTCCCTTTCCAACTTTTACAGAATAGTTTTCTATAACGGAACCTGTATTGTCTTCTGATACCATTCCACCATAATTATAAACGATACCGGAATTCTTTTTAACAATACCACCTGGATAATTATAAACTACGCCTTTGTTTTCACGTATAATTCCCTTGTTTACATTAATTTCTGCACCCTTTGCATTAAACTTTACAGTTTCTGTATTTTCTCCAATATAATTATTATTTTCAGTAATAACACCGGTGTTCTTCTCGATCTTTCCATTGTTGTAAATAAGAATACCCTGATTATCTTTTACAATATTATTATTATATCGGATAGATGCAGTATCTATTACCAAATCTACCACACCATTGTTAGAAATAATCTTATCTTCTACAGTACCTACATGACCATAGTTATTAGAAATAGCAGTTTCTGTAGCACCAACTTCACCATAGTTTGTTGTTACAGTGGAAACGTTCCTTTCTATTAAACCAAAGTTATTTACAACTGTACCAGTGTTCTTTTTAAGTGAGCCTTCAAAATGGGAATAAAGATAAACGCCTGTTGTGTCAGAATATGTATCTATTTTCCTTGTCCATCTTGCATAATAAGCTGTGTCCTGGCCTTCCATAGCAGAATTCGGTTCAAGGGCAGATACCCAGTTTCCTTTATCATTACGTGACCACCAGCCATTAAAAATATAACCCTCTTTACTTATAATCGGAAGAATTCCAATATTCTCCTTATAGACTTTAGTGATTTTTGTTGTAGAATTCGGTGTTCCACCATTTGGGTCAAGCGTATAGGTATAAGTTCCGATTGCCCATTGCGCATAATACGTTGTATTTTTATGTGGCTTCTTAGATGCAGCAGTCAACTCTGTTCCGCCTTCTTTGGCTGTAAACCAGCCAAGGAAATGATATCCTTCCTTTGTAACTTCCGGTAACTTACCAATCGTATCTCCGCCAGTAAGTATGTTATAGATCATAAGCTGGTCTTTTGTATCATTCTGACCATCAAAGGTAAGGATAACAATATTAGAATCCTGTTTCCACACCGCAGTATACTGTCTGTTTCCTTTACTTCCTTTCTGAATCGTCACGTTATCAGAAGGTTCTTCAATATCCGTACCTGTCCATCCAACAAAAACATAATTTTCTTTTGTCGGATTCTTAAGAGTAATCGTATCCCTCTCTGTATAAGTCATCGGATTTCCATCAACTGTACCACCATTAAGGTCATATGTAATCGTAAATGGCTCTACATCATCAACAACAATAGTCGCCTGTGCATCAGACAACGTATATGCTGTATCACTCTGTTTTGTAAGAGTTGCACCGGTCACATAGAGCTGAGGAGTTCCATCTTTCACAGTAAACGTACCTGTTTCACCTTCCGGCAGCCACACTTCACCTGTGTCAGGATTGATAATAAATTTGTCATTCCATGTCTCTACAAAAGAACTGTTGATATTTACTTTATAACAGTTGAGCACCTGTGCTGTAGAGGAATCTGTAATAGTTCCACCAAGGTTATAAATAACAGAACCTTTTCGCAGATTTGATACGGTTCCGCCCTCAAAATTATATACTTTAACATTGTCTGCATAACTGCTATAGCCCTGTACTATTCCACCCATATTCCAGACAGTACAGGCTCTGACTCCCCATGCATTATCACTTTTACCTACAGTTCCTCCTGCATAATTATAAATAGTAACATTTTTGTCATTTACATCATTGATCTTTCCAGTATTCTTCCTTACACTTCCCTTAGACAATGTATTAATCGTCCCACTGTTCTCGTTAAGCGTTGCATCCGAAGAATAGCGGTTAATCGTTCCCGTATTATTTTCAATAATGTTATAATTCGTATCAACTAACGCATTGTTCTTTTCTATAGTTCCATAATTATATGTAATCTTGTTCTGACTGTCTGTAATCTTTCCATAATTATATGTAAGAGTCCTAGAACCAGATATAAGGCAATCAATATAACCATAATTATACGTACCGGCAGATGCTTTTTCTATGTGTCCATAGTTATAAGTAATTCCTCTCGCCGTACTATCACTTATGTATCCATAATTATATGTAACCTTGTCTACCTTCTCATCCGTTTTTCCATAGAAATAAGTATCTTGTTTATTATTCTCGGCTTTATCCTCTGTCCATCTGGCATAGTATGTTGTGTCGGAAGACGGCAAAGAAGTATCATTAAACTTTACGATTCCGCCCCATGCAGAATCTGAAGAAGATGTTCCACCGTTCTTTGTCCACCAGCCATTAAATATATACCCCGTCCGGGTGGTTTCCGGCAAAATTCCAATCTCAGACTGTGTCTTCTTATAAACTACAGGTTCAACTGCTTTCCCGCCATTTGCATCGAGCGTGATGGTAACTTCATCTTCTGCTGCTAAAACATTCTGCGTTCCGCCTCCACTTAAAAACATAAAAATGAAAAAACAAATGAACACAATCAGTATATCTTTTCCTGTTGATATTATTGCATTTTTATATTTCATAGCCTACCTCCCTTTATAATTCATACTCTCATAATTTTGTGAATTATCCTTCTCTTAAATATGCCTTCTCATCAATTCTTCCCTGACTTTTGCATACTTTTTCTGTGGTACAGGAATTACCCTTCCATTACTCATAACAAGTTCACAAAACCGTATTACTGTAACATGTTGTATGTTTACGATATAACTTCTGTGTACTTTGACAAAATATTCATCTAAGCTCTTCTCAAAATCTGCAAATGACATCTTTCCATGTATTACTTCCCCATTCTGCATGAAAATGTCACAATTCCTTAACTTAGCTTCTACATATAGAATCTGACTCTCATTGATAAAGAATACTTTCCCATTAATTCCTTCTACTACAATCTTTTTTCGATTGATCGTATGAATCTTTTCATCCATATATTTCTTTGCCATACGCCCCATTTCGTTAACAAAACGGCTTCCTTCCACAATCTTCATCTCCCCTATGGGATTGGAAACATGCATATGCCGTATTCGAGGCTCATCGTTAATTCTTTCCCATACAAAAGTACATCTTTGTTCTGCCTGAAGAAAGTAATCCGCTTCAGGTAATGTTTCTACCAGATACCGGCCGCTAACTGTGCATGCATTTCCTGTATTCTGAACAACTATAAACTCTCCATTCGAGATAATACAAGGCTGAATAACATTCATTAGCTCGGTAAAATTCTTCCTGACCGCCTCAATTCCCATGATATATTCTTTCTGTTCCGCGCCTGTCCACAATATATCATCTGTACAATACGATAACATCACCTCACAATCTTTTTCCCAATATCTTTTCAGACATTGTTCTGTCAAACATACAAGCTCCTGTTCCTTCTTTTTGTTCAACTATTCACTCCTCCCTCATCTTGGTCAGCACTAGAGCGTGTTTAAAAAATATAATTTATTTTAGCACAATCAATAAAAAAAGGTTATCTTTTGCACGAATAATGGGCATAATGTAATGAAAACTGTATTTATATCTAATCTTATATCTAATGTGAAACAAAGAAACAGTCTCAGAAAAGTTATCCACATTATCCACAATTTTAAATTTTTTTCTGAGGGAATTTCGAGGTTTTCCCCAAGTTGTTTACATTTTGTCCACATTGTATTTTTGTAAGTTCACACCTATATCTTGGAACTCATCACCCTTTTTGACCAGTTTTCTCCCCAAAATATCGAGTTTTACCCACCTATCCACAAAGTTATCCACATTATCCACAAAACTATCCACACAATCTATCAAGGTTTTATACAGGGGTTATCCCCAATTCTATCCACATTCTCCCCAGATTTGAAACTGTATTTTTTGTTGTGGGTGTGCTATTCTATACTCAGAAGCACAAGATAATCACCAGACTACATATATAAACTACAGATGATAGAAATAAGAAATAAGGGGTATAATGAACGATAAGATTACTTTACTTTACAATGTACAGAATGAAGTTACTGTTCTGCCAAACAAATTTATTGATGAATATATGATAAAAGCGGATGGAGAATATGTTAAGATTTATCTTCTGATTCTTCGTCTGCAGGGTATGGGGCTTCCCGTAGATGTGGATCATCTTGCGGATCATCTGGAACTGACACGAAAAGATGTTTTACGTGCGCTTTCCTACTGGGAAAAAGCTGGTCTTTTACAGGCTGCCGAGCCTTCTGTGCCGGAGAAGACAGCTTCTGCGGCTTCTACAGGGACACAAAAAGGGGCTTCTTCACAACAGGGGACGACTCCTTCACCGACGATTACTTCTGTACCGGAGAAGACTACATTAAGTCCTACGGATGTGGAGAATTCTATGAAGGATACCGATCTTGAACGTACGATTTATATGGCAGAAACTTATATTGGTCGTCCATTTTCCACATCAGAGCTGAATAGCTTCTGCTACATTAACGACCAGCTTCACTTTTCTTCTGATCTGATGGAGTACCTGATCGAATACTGTGTCTCCCGCGGAAAGAAGAGTGTCCGTTATATCGAAAGTGTAGCGATCAACTGGTATCAGCAGGGCATCACAAGTGTTCAGGAGGCAAAGGAGCAAAGTACATTATATTCACAGAATGTTTTTCCTATTATGAAGGCATTCGGCATTTCGAATCGTGATCCTGGCTCAGCGGAGCTTGACTACATAAAGAAGTGGAATTCTCTTGGTCTTGGCACCGATATTATTATTGAGGCTTGCAGCCGGACCCTGCTTGCCACACACCAGGCAAGTTTTCCATATGCGAATAAGATCTTAGAAGACTGGAAGCGTCTTGGTGTTAGAAGCACTTCAGACATTAAGCATCTAGATGATAAACACCGTTCTTCGAATGCGGCCTCTCCTGCCTCGGCTTCTTCTGCCGGATATGCGCAGGGACAGACACGTAAAGGAATGACCGGCACTGCTGCCAGGAAGAATACATCCAATACATCGGCAAATCAGTTCCATAATTTTGAGCAAAGAACTTATGATTACAGCGATTTAGAATCTCGTCTTCTTGATAAGACCAGGAGGTAACTATGGGTATTTCCACCAGACAATATCAGGATATTATGAATGAATATGATGCAGTACGCCGCCGTAATTATATGGCGGAACAGGAACGTAAAGAACGAATCTATGCTCTTATTCCGGAGATTCGCCGTATTGATGAGGAGATTGCTCATGTTTCTGTCGCAAAGGCAAAGGAGATGCTTCTGAAAAAGATATCGAATGCGGATGCTAAGAAGTCGCTGCAGAGTACCATTTACGATCTTTCCATGGAAAAGGTCAACCTGCTGGCGATTCATGATTATCCGGCAGATTATCTTGATCCGATCTATGACTGCCCGGAGTGTAAGGATACCGGCTATATCGGAGATAAAAAGTGTCATTGTTTCCAGCAGAAGATTCGCGAGATTCTTTACAGACAGTCTAATATTGAAGATTCTGCCGGTAACGAATGTTTTTCCGCTTTCCGCACAGATTACTATTCTTCGCAGCGAAGCGGAAGAGAACGACTTTCTCCTCGCGAGAATATTGAAAATGTTTTATCGGTAAGCCGTTCTTTTATCGAATGTTTTGATTCCCGTCCCGGACAGAATCTTTTTATTTATGGGAATGCCGGTGTCGGAAAGACATTTCTTTCGAACTGTATTGCCGGAGAGCTGCTGAGTCGTGGAAAAGGAGTTATTTATCTGACTGCCTATCAGTTTTTTGACCAGCTTGCCGACTATACATTTCGCCGCGGGACAGATAATGCGCAGACCCTTCCCGCCTTTTTACACTGTGATCTTCTTATAATTGATGATCTCGGTACAGAGCTGAATAATTCTTTTATTAATTCTCAGCTTTTTTTATGTATTAATGAAAGAATTCTCAATAAAAAATCTACTATTATAAGTACAAATCTTTCTTTAGAACAAATTAACCGTTCTTACACAGAAAGAGTTTTTTCAAGAATCATACAGTCCTACACCCTTTTACATATTTACGGAGAAGACATTCGCATTAAAAAGGCTTTCTCCTCCCTTGACGAATAAGAGAAGGGATGTTATAAAGGAATTGTAATATGATTTATCTCACATAATAATAATTATATGATTAAAGGAGTAAAACACATGAGACCAGATGATAGCAAATTTGCAACCGTTCCTGTAGGTAAGCTTGGAATTATTGTTCACCCTAGCTGTGCAGAGCTTGGAAAGAGAATCGACCAGTATATTGTAAACTGGCGTAAAGAGCGTGAACATGAACACAAAGAGAATGTTGTATTTAAAGATTACGAGCAGGATACTTATATTATCGATGCAACCTGTTCCCGTTTCGGAACCGGTGAAGCAAAGGCACTCATCTCCGATTCTGTTCGTGGCGTAGATCTTTATATCCTTGCAGATGTTCTTAATTATAGTTTAAAATATAAAGTATGTGGTCATGAAAACCATATGTCTCCTGATGATATTTACGCAGATGTTAAGCGTATCATCGGCGCTGCTTCCGGTAAGCCAAAGAGCATTACTGTTATCATGCCGTTCCTTTATGAGAGCCGTCAGCATAAGAGAAGCTCCAGAGAGTCTTTAGACTGTGCTTACGCATTGCAGGAACTTACAGCAATCGGTGTTGATAACGTTCTTACATTTGATGCACATGACCCTCGTGTACAGAACGCGATCCCACTAAAAGGTTTTGACAATATCATGCCTACTTATCAGTTCATCAAGGCTTTACTTCGCTCTACAAACGATCTTGAGATTGATAACGAACATTTAATGGTAATCAGCCCGGATGAAGGTGCTATGAACCGTACAATGTACTTCTCCAGCGTTCTTGGTGTAGATATCGGAATGTTCTATAAGAGAAGAGATTATTCTGTTGTCGTTGACGGACGTAACCCGATCGTTGCTCACGAGTTCTTAGGTTCTTCTGTTGAAGGTAAGGACGTAATGATCATCGATGATATGATTTCTTCCGGTGAAAGTATGTTAGACGTTGCAAGAGAGTTAAAGAGAAGAAAGGCACGTCGTGTATTCTGCATCTCTACTTTTGGTATGTTCACTAACGGACTGGAATCTTTCGATAAAGCTTACGAAGAAGGACTTATTTATAAGGTAATCACTACAAACTGTACTTACCAGCGCCCAGACCTCTTTGAGCGTCCATGGTATGTAAGCTGTGATGTTGCCAAGTACATTGCTCTCTTAATTGATTCTATCAACCATGAAGCTTCTATCAGTGCAATCTTAAACCCTCATGACAGAATTACAAAGAGATTAGAGGAGTACAAACAGTTCCATACAATTAAAGAAGAAAAATAGAATTTTCCTGGAAACAGACACCGCTGAAAAGGAAGATATTGAGCTGAATTGTAGTTGGTCTTCTAAAGAAAAAAAGAATTTTTATAAGTTTGATTTTGTTCCGTTGCGCTAAACATTCCATTCTGCCCAGAAAAACAGGAACTTGGGAAAAACGAGTCCCAAGTTCCTACGGTCAGAATTCCATAGCACAAAGTCACAAAATGCAATACCTATAAAAATTCTTTTTTTCTTTACCATAGTTTTCTTACAATTCCGTATATAATTTTGTTTCAGCGGCTGGATGGTTTTGATATATAATATACTTAATTGGGCAGCCGGGGGACGGCTTCACCTGTTCCGAGTCTTGCGGAAGGGGTGATACATATGGTTACATATACGGACTTATTCACCTATACGATAATGTTATGTGCTGTAATCACACTAGCTATTAATATACATAAAAAATAGCCGTCCTGACCCTGCGAAAGTCGACGGCTATCTTTTAGTTTAACACTTATTTGCCGGGGCAGGTGGCGCAACACCTTCCGGCTGTCTTGTTAAGTATAGTATATTCTATTCCTTTCCTATTGTCAAACAGGTATTTTACCTATGATTGCGTAAAGACAAACTTAGATTTATGTTCTATTTGACAATGGCGGCAGCATAGAACATAATATACTTAACAGGAAAGCCGGAAGGTAAACGCAACTTACCTGTCCTGGCGAATTAAAACTATCCAGCCACCGAAACAAAATTTCATGCTGAATTGTAAGAACACTATGGTAAAGAAAAAAGAATGGTTATAAGTATTGCATTTTGTGCCTTTGCGCTGTGGAATTTTGACTCTGAAAACTTCGGACTCGTTTTTCCCAAGTTCCTGTTTTTCTGGGCAGAATGAAATGTTTAGCGCAACCAAACAAAATCAAACTTATAACCATTCTTTTTTCTCTAGAAGACCAACTACAATTCAGCTCAATATCTTATATCTTCTGTCTATTCGCCCTCTTCTCCATCGCTATTTTCTCCGCTATCGCTATCATTTCCGCTATCAACACCACCGTCTCCGCTATAGCCGTTATCATAGCTGTCATTGTTTCCATTATTGTTATTTCCATTATTATAGTTATTATTATGGTTATTATCATTATAGCTATCATCATTATTATAATCGTCTTGATCATAATAATCGTTGGAGTCACTGCCGGAATCATCGGCTTCTGTTGTGTTAGATGTTGTGTCATCATCTTCTATAGCTTCTGTTGTTGCTTCTGTTGTGCTTTCGGTGTCGTCTTCAGTAGATTCCGTAGTCGCTTCTGTTGTGCTTTCGGTATCTCCCAAATAAGATTCAAATTCTTTGCGAGGTAATCTCTGGTGAATCTTATTCATGTAGTTCGTCCAAATGCTTGCCGGGTAAGTATTTCCTTTTAAATTATCTACGGATTTATAGACATCCATTCCTACCCACACTGCTGTTGTATAGTATGGTGTGTAGCCGCAGAGCCATCCATCTACATAATTATTGGTTGTTCCTGTCTTGCAGGCTGCCGGCATATCTACATCTAACTGACAGACATGGGCTGTTCCTTCGTATTCTGTTACACAACTTTGCAGAACGCTTGTCATCATTCTGGATGCGCTGCTGGAATATACGGATTTGGTGGATGTATCTTCCGGTACAATATCATTTCCTTTTGCATCGGTTATTTTTATGATACAGTCTGGTGTACGGTACTCTCCATCATTCGCAATCGTAGCGTAACCTGCTGCCATTTCTACAACGGTTGTTCCATTTGTAAATCCACCAAGGCAGGTTGTATTATATTTATAATCTTTCTTATCAAGACCTTTAAAGTTCAATGCTTCTAAGTACTTCATACAAGTACGTGTTCCAAGTTCTTCATACAGACGATAGGTCGCTACATTACTGGACTTCTCTACCGCTCTTCTTAAGGAAATAGAGCCGGAATAGGAATATCCTGCGTTGGATACTGCATCGTTTCCAGTCATTCGGCTGTCATCTAATGTACTGTTTGGTGTGTAGCCTTTTTCCAGTGCCGGTGTGTATACGAGGAGAGGCTTTATCGCACTTCCTGGCTGACGGAAACTCTGATATGCTCTGTTTAAGCCATATCCTTCCTGATCTTCTTCACGACCTCCTACGATTGCTGCCACCTTTCCGGTAGAGTTATCAATAGAGACGGCTGCACCCTGTACTTTGTAAACACCATCATCTGTTTTTTCTGTAAACATGGAAAGCTGAGAGGATACAGAATCCTGAAGCTGTTTCTGTTTCTCCATATTAATGGATGTATAAATACGATACCCTGCGGAATATAAACTTTTTTTGCATGTATTATACAGTTCATCATACTCATTGCTATAGCTTTCTTTTTCTGAAGTACTGGAAAATGTTGTTTTAAATTCAAAGCCCTGTTCTTTCATCAGTGCTTCTGTTGCACATTTTAAAATATACGTCTCCGCATAGTCATTCGTCGTTGTTTCTTTCTTTGGCATGATCGTTATATTTTCATCAACAGACTTCTCATACTGGCTCTGGCTGATATAACCGTCCTCATACATATTTTTTAAAATACGGTCACGACGCTTTATTGTGGAATCTTTATGTTTATAAGGATCGTAGCGCCCCGGGCTGTTCGGAATGGAGCATAAAAATGCAATCTGGGAAATAGATAAATCCTTTGCTTTCTTGTTAAAATATGCTTCAGAAGCGGATTCTATTCCGTAATAACCGTTTGCAAAGTATACATTATTCATGTAAAATTCAAGAATATCCTGCTTGGTATACTTCTGCTCTAACGCTACGGCAATAAACATTTCTTTTATTTTACGGCTATACGTCTTTTCATATCCAAGAAAGATATTTCTTGCAAGCTGCTGTGTGATCGTGCTTCCACCCATCGTAATATTTCCCCGATTTAAGACAAGAGAAAGTCCGGCACGAGCCACACCTTCGATATCAATTCCATGGTGTGTCGTAAAATTCTTGTCTTCGATTGAAATAATCGCAAGCTTTGCTGCATCTGGAATATCTTCATAATCTAGATAAGAGACATCCTTTTCCTGTTTTAACTTCTTTATCTCATTCCCATCTGCATCATATACGATCGATGTCTGTTCTGCCTTAAATGTGTCCTTACTGCTTTTTGATACATCCCTGCTCGCCTCTTTATACATCGTGACGACTGGCACACCTACTCTTTTTATTGCGATTGCACCAAGTACACAAAAAGCAATTACCAGACAAGTACCCCATATTTTAAGCACCCGCCATAATAATCCGTTATGTTTCTTACTCATAGTCACCTCCGCGGTTTTGTATCTTACCGTTGTTATGCAATCTATTATAACACCTTTTCTTTATCTTTCCCATTCTGTAAAAAAAATTGCAAGATATCTTAATACGGTACTCTGAATAAAATACCATGGATTCTTCCTTTTCTTTTGCTGTATTTTCCGTTATAATCAGACTGTTATAAAATTTAAATATCATAATGTCACGAATTACTCCGCAGCTAATGCAGCTCCCGTAATTCTGAAACATCATATCATTAAAGTATACCACAAAGAAATGGAGAGATTGTGAACTTGAAAAAATTATCTGGATATCATCTGAAATTTATTGCTGCTATTTCCATGCTTATTGACCATATCGCTGTTCTTTTTCAAGCTTCCCTGTCTGAAAGTATCTACTTTATTTTACGGGCAGCCGGCAGACTTTCCTTTCCACTCTTTTGTTTTCTGCTTGTTGAAGGCTTCTTCCACACAAAGAATAAAAAAAGATATCAGCAGCGATTGTTTATTTTTGCTGTTTTATCTGAACTGCCTTATGATCTGGCATTCCGATATCTGCCCGTTGACAGACCAGATTTTCTCGCACAGCTGCAGCATCCGCTTTCTGTCTTTTCAGCAGCCTTCCAACAGCAAAATGTATTATTTACTTTATTTTTAGGTTTTACTGCCATGCTCTTAATGGAAAGAAAACAGCCGTACGGTCAATATAGTATCTATAAAAATATCGACACCCTGATCCTTTTCTGCTGCCTTAGTGAAATCCTCCAGACAGACTGCGGAGCCGCCGGGATTCTGTGCATTTTTCTTTTTTACTCATCTTATAAGGAAAGAGAAAATAATACTGGACTTACAATAAAAGAAAGTCTTATAGACATCGCACCCACTGTGCTTCTAACTTATATCCCACCCTTTCCGGTACAGATATCTGCCCTCGCAGACAGCTTGCTTCTACGCTTATATAGCGGAGAAAAAGGAAAAAATCATAAATACTTCTTTTACCTCTTCTACCCCCTACATTTGGTGGTTTTGTATTTGATAAAGTAGACGAAAAACGGAAAAAAATAATATAACAGCTGTTCTATCGTCGTGAATTTTAAGATGCTCATCCGCATCTTAAAATTCTCTCCCAAGCCACATCTGTTATATTATTTTTTTCGTTTTTCTGACTTTGATAAATACAAAATGTGAGGACCTGGGGATTCTTTTTTTCTGTGTTTGGGATTCAAAAGGAATGAATGCCAGTAGTATTTGAGAAAGAAATAGGGAAGGGGACGGAAGGTTGTGGCTTATTTCGATATAGCCTCCGGCAGGATTGCAAATTTATCATTATATTGTCGCAATATATCATTTTCTCTTCTGGACGATATACCTTCCGAGCAAGCAGTAGATTCCTACCCTCGCCCCCTCATCCCCCAAAAGCCTATTTTGTTCATTCCACGTGGAGCCAACACACAGAAAAAAGAAACAATATCATATCCCAGATGCGGCTTCGGAGCGTGTTTAAGATGCGGATGAGCATCTTAAACACAGCGACTACAGAGCAGATGGGATATGATATTGTTTCTTTTTTCGTCTGTTCCCCCTAATGAATCAAATAGGAATAAAATACTTTTCCTGTTTTTTCTAATCGGTTTGTGACTTCTGTTCTGGAAACTGCTGTGGATTGTCCAGTTACAGGGTCTAAGTATCTTATTTTGGTTGCGTTATAGCTCATGACGATCACGTAGCGGCTGCCGCTTATTTTGGCGAGTACCGGGCTTCCCTGGCTGACGTAATAGAGTATTTCGTCTACTGTGCAGCCGGTGAGGTTGCGTGTGGTGTGACCGCTATATTTTTTCATGAGTTCTTCTATGCTATCTTTTTCGATGTTTATACTGTTTGGTGTTACTTCTTTTCCATTGACTGCGGCGATCATGGAGAGGCATCCTGCGAGTGATGTGCTGTCTGTTCCGGTTTTTATAACATTATCCATTCCGGCTACCTGTGCATAGTCTGCGTAAATACATTTCCAGAGGATATTTTCTTTACTGTCGATTACATTTCCCCTCTCTTCATATGCTCGTGCAATTGCTTCTGTGAGATTCGTATAGACTGCTTTTTGTACACCAGATGCATATACATAATACTGTTCTACCTGCTCACCGCTGTTGGAAAGTTTTAAGGTTACATCGTCTTCATTTACCATTATTTTCGTTAACAGCAAGTCCGGAACTACCTGAATGTATATGTAATTCGGGAATTTAAAATACAGCTGTGTCCAATAGGTATCTGTATATTTGGAAGTGAGTGTTACCGCATCTTCCGCTTCCTCTTCTTTATAACGGATGTAATCTTTTGTGTTTGTTTTTTGAATCTTGTTTCCTGATCTTTTGCCAAGTGTCATTTCAAGGATGCTGCCTTTTATTTCGGTATCCATGATATATCGTCCGCTTTTCTTATATTCTTTGATTGTTTTTCCATCAATATCAACAATATGAATCTTTGTGATCGGGAAGCTGATCATTCCATTTCTGCTTCTTGACACATCAGCGGCATCTGCTTCACCGTAAATGAAATCATTTGATAAAAATCCGACTGCACGAATTCTTTTATCTGAATTACATGTAAAGTTCTGCTTTTTACCGGATTCTAAGTCTATCATCTCTATCTTTTTATTCTTGTAAATATCCTGCTCTTTTTCTATGGCAATGATGCTCTGATCTTTGGATGCCGTAAGGCTTTCGTTTACAAGTCCGGCTTCTACGATTTTATCTGACTTCTTTTCCAGATCAATTTCATGTAAATCTCCTTCAAGGATACAATAAAATACAGATTTTGAATTCAGGTAGGAGAATTTTTCAAGGTCTTCTTTCATACTGTCGTATGGCAGCGAAGTTGATAAGAAGGATATCTCCTCGTTACAGTTCGTGCCGGCATTATATTTCATGATCTGAATTCCATTCATTCCCTCATGTCTGCCGCGATTGATATAGCCGTAAACAAGATAAAAAATGTTTCCTTTCTTGTCCATACTTAATAACTTTATTCCATGATTACTTGCCGCATTCCTTATATCCGGCAGATTTTCTGATGAAAGGCTGTATATCTTGTACATATCTAAAGACTGATAATCATAGTACCAGAGCTGTCCTTGTACAGCAAAACATACTTTATAACCTTTGTCTGCATAAACATAACTTATATTCTTCTTGTTCTGTATTCCCAGACTGAGAAGATTGTTTGCGGAATCTATAATAGAGGAATTATAATAGGCATCCATTGTTCGCTCATAATCAAGCAGATACATCCTTTCTGCTGTATAACGCAGTTTATATGTCTCCTTTAGATCATAGTACTGAACGACACCTTCACTGACTTCTGTAGACAGAATTGTACTTACCTGTATTACTGTGTATGTGTTATTGATTTCCTGCAGTGTGATTCTTGGCTTTGTCTCCTGCTTTACTTCCATGTTGCCAAAGGATATTGCTTCACTTCCGGAATGAATATTCACCGATTCAAGGTTATCATCTATCGTATCTGCGGAAGGCTCCAGATAGCTGGCATTCTCTGTCATTGTTTCTTTACTGAAAAGATTATTATGGAACTTCAGGACAAAGGCAAGGTAATCATCTAAATGATATCCTGAACCACTTTGTATCTTCGTATAAAAATTAATTCGGGTATTGTTATCCAGACGCACACCAAACTTTAGATAATATATTTTATTTTCCGACAAGGTATTTTTAAAGGTCAGTGTTCCCAGCTTAATATTTTTCTTTTTATTTGAGGTTAGCTGATTTAACGTACCGGTTTCTGTTGGCTTATCCGGTGTTTTTTCAAATAATGTATACTGAATGGCTGTAATGTCATAATCATAATCGTGCAGCTTTAAAATTACCGCATTTTTATTATTGGTCAATGTGATCTGGTTTCTCACTAAAGATAAATCGATATCTTCTTTATATCCCGCCATTAAATTATAACTACTTGTGTCGTTCCCTATTTCAAGGACTGGATAGGACGGATTGGCAAGTTCTGCCACAGCACTTCCTTTTTCCATGCTGATGCGTCCGTTAAAAAAAATCAGTGCGCCTATAAAACACACTACTGCTACTGCAATGTGTACAATAACCATCTGTACATTTTTACTCATCGTGCGCACCTCCTTCTTCTCCTTCTTCCTGAAGAAGTTTCCACAGTGTTGGGGTAAATCCAAACTGCTTACAGAAGGCATCTACCTGCTGTGCTGCTTTTTCTTTCTTTTTATCCGATTGTTTTTTGCGATATATCGCACGAATCAAAAGATTCTTTGGCGTGTGTTCCATATCAATAAATTCAAGAATCTGCGTATCATACCCCTGCTCTTCTAAGATTTTAGCTCGAATACCGTCTGTTGCCAGTGCACAAAAACGCTCTTTTAAAATACCATAATCTGTTATTGGTTCAAATTCTGATGCGGCGATCTGCTTATTCAACTCATGCTGGCAGCATGGAACAGATAAGATAACAGATGCTCCCCATCGCAATGCTTTATACATCGCATAGTCTGTTGCTGTATCACAGGCATGGAGAGTTACGACCATATCTACCTGTGTTACTCCCTCAAATTCTTCTATGGAACCTTCATAAAAATTCAGCTTATCATAGCCGTATTTCACTGCCAGACGGCTGCAATTCTTTATGACATCTTTCTTAAGGTCAAGCCCGATAATGCGGATATCATATCCTTTTAATTCTTTTAAATAATAGTACATGGCAAATGTAAGGTATGACTTACCACAACCAAAATCTAATATCGTAATCTCACGATTCTGCGGCAGATGCGGCAGAATATCTTCAATAAATTCAAGGAAGCGGTTAATCTTTCGATATTTATCATACTTTGTACGGACAATCTTTCCTTCTGCTGTCATAACACCAAGATCTTTTAAAAATGGTACGACCGTCCCTTCTGGTAAAATGTACTTCTTTGTCCTGTTATGCAGCAAATGACTCTTATCCATTTGCATCTGCGCTTTCACCGCATTATTCTGCTTCTTTACTTTGATCGCTGCCTTCCCTTTTTTATTGATGAGTGCAGTAAGTTCGGATGACCCCGTCTGAAGCTGTACCTGTTTATATGACGGAAGAAGACGTTCTAATTCTTCCACTAATTCATTCTTCTTTAAATTCTTATGAAAAACCTGTGTTTTTGTATATGCCGCACTCTGAAACATAAGCTTGTCCTTTACTAAAACCGGACGGATATTATACTTCTTTATCTCTTCTGCTTTTCTTGGGTTACTTATGGTAAGAAGAAGCATCTGTTCATTTAAATTCTCTTTGATTTTCGTGAGTAAAAACTCCATAATTCATCTCCTGTTGCGGAAAAGCGCATAGCGCTTTTCCATATTAATTATCTATATTAATTATCTATTTGAAAATACTTTTTGTCTGCGATAATACCGCTGCCTGCGATGATTGATATTCCAGTGCAATACTACCTGTATTAATGTACGAAACGGAGAGTTTCCATCCCGAAGAGAGACTTCGATAAAATACGGATTTTTTATCATTGCCTCATCATTCGTCTGTATCATCTCCTGTTCTTCACGATACTTTAACTTATCATACACCATATCTGCAATTTTTAAAATAGTTACCTTATCCGGATATTCGGAATAAATAGAGCTTCCCGCATATTCATACCGGTCAAGTAAGGCATCCGCAACAATCCATACTTCCCGAACAACCATCGGCAGCATTTGAATAAGATATTCATAATCTTTCCAGTATTTCTGCTCTTCCTGCTGCAACTGTTCTGGCGGGAGTAAAGATTGTGTCTGACTGTCATTCTGGCATACCATCATTTCACGAAATCCCGGCAGCCACTCAAAATTAAAATCTTCTTTTTTACTCATGTCATCTTTATTCATGTCATCCATGAAAACGCTTCCTGCTTTCACCCGGTTTTATTTATCATATGCAAAAAAATAAATGAGGTTCGATTTCTATTCTTTTAATCAAGCAACGGAATCACCTGAACTAAATCGCTCACTACCGCCACGCATTTTTCCTGTTGTTCTTCCGGAATCGGAAGCAGATCTGGAATGTTTATAACAGGAAAATTCCCCGCTAAGGCTGCCTGTACACCATTAGAGGAATCTTCTAATACTAATGTTTCTTCCGGTTTTACATCAAACTTTTGGCATATTTCTAAAAAAACATCCGGATATGGCTTCCCTCTTTTTACATCTTTTGAAGAAAGAACCATATCAAAATATTCTGTCAAACCAGTCTTTTCTAAATATTCTTTAATTACAGACGTATCCGAACCACTCGCTACCGCTGTATGTAACTTCTTTTCTTTAACAGCGTTCAGTAGCTCTCTCAATCCGTTTTTTTCTGGAACTCCTTCTTCTTTGATAATCTGTTTTGCCCGGCTGCCGACCTTTTTATAAATGCCTTCCGCATCTGTATCTTCACCGTAATAATCATAATATTTTTTCTGAATATCTCTCGCATTCATTCCAAGAAAACTTGTAAACTGTTCAAATGTCGGGTGATATCCTTCTTCTTTTACAACTTCCATAAATGCTCTGCAATTTACCTGTTCTGTTGCGAACATTAAACCATCCATATCAAAAATAACTAATTCTAACATATATACCTCTATATTTTTCTATCGCAAATGTAATGTGAGAGCAAGTAAAAATGCCAATCAGGCATTCGTAGACTTCTGTCCTCTTTTCCATCTCTTTCCAAAGACTATTTTGCATTCATTCCTTCCGGAGCCAAAACACAGAAAAAAGAAATACTATCATATCCCAGATGCGGCTTCGGAGCGTGTTTAAGATGCGGATGAGCATCTTAAACACAGCGACTACAGAGCAGATGGGATATGGTAGTATTTCTTTTTTCGTCTGTCTTTAACATCGATACTTTCTTGGCGAAACGCCATATTTCTTTTTGAAGCATCTGTTAAAGTAAGAAATATTATTAAATCCGGTAGCAATTGCAATATCCAAAATAGTATCAGTTGTTGTAGTAAGCAACTCGGCGGCAATTTCCAGGCGATAATCGTTGAGGTACTGAATGAAACTTACCCCCATAGTTTCTTTGAAAAATTTCATAAAGTAGGACTTGCTGTAGAAGCAATAATTTGCTATGTCTTCAATCGCAATATTTTCCTGAAAATTGTCGGCGATATAGGATAATATCGTCTTTATTTTTTGGAGAGATTTTTGGTTGATTGGTTTGATTTTATTTTGCCCGCAATTTGAAACCAGAGTATATAGTATCTGAAATAAATGTGCTTTGACAGATAGCTGGTAAGCATAGGGGCGTAAATCACACAGGTGGTCGATTTCGTTGATGGCGGTGATGACTGGAGGATAATATGGAGTCTGGTTATTGATTACCGGGCAGATATGAAGGCTGCCTGAAAAAAGTGGCTGAATGAATTTATCATTGCATAAGTCGTAACCAGATGATTTTAAGAGACTGGATTTGAACAGGATATTTTCATATTCCATAATCTCATTGTCTTTTTGGCTGATGGAATGAAGTTGTCCGGGGAGGACAAAGATAATGTCTCCGGCACTGACAGAATAGGTGGTTAAGTCTACACTGACAATACCGATTCCTTTTTTTATAACAATAATTTCGACTTCATCGTGCCAGTGGAGGTTTACCGACTGAAAGTCTAAGGGGATGGAACATAAGTAAGTATTGTATGGGAAATCGTCTGGAGTATGTGTTTTATTTTCGTGATATATTTTGTATTGAAGTTTATCCATATATATTCCTGTATCGAATTTATCCATTAAATTTAGATGTTAAATTAGGTGTTAAATTCATGCATTAAATTTACGTATTGAATCTAAAGATAAATTCGAGAATTTCCTTTCTTAAGTATATGTAATATGTATGCGGGAGCGTTTGGTATCATATATGTTTTATATCTGTAATACTAGATTACATATCGACAAAGCTGAATGTTAAAAAAGATAGTATTGTGCAAAAATATAAGACTGTACTGCAATAAATTAAGCTCTAACAGTATTATAATATAATTACAGTAAAAATACACGAGAAACTTTTATGAAATATTCTCGAAATTTCTTTATAAAGTTGTGGGAAATCAAATATAAGGAATTCTGGGAATATATTATCTTTTCAAGGGAGGTATTACAATATGAAACTTTCAGAATTTGTAAAAACAGAGTACGGTAAATCAATTTCAGAGTGTACAAATGAGGAGCTTTATTATGCATTGCTTACATTAACAAAGAAAATGGCTTCTGGTAAGCAGCATGGTAATTCTAAGAAAAAATTATATTATATATCCGCAGAATTCCTAATCGGAAAGTTATTATCTAATAATCTTATCAATCTTGGAATTTATGACGAGGTAAAGGAAGAGCTTGCACAGAATGGAAAAAATATTTGTGAGATCGAAGAGTTTGAAAAGGAGCCGTCTCTTGGTAACGGAGGACTTGGACGATTAGCAGCATGCTTTATTGATTCTATCGCGACTTTAGGATTAAACGGCGATGGTGTTGGATTGAATTATCATTTTGGATTGTTTAGACAGGTTTTTGAAAATAATATGCAGACAACAGTGCCAGATCCATGGCTTACAAAGAAAAGCTGGCTTACAAAAACAGATGTGACATATGACATTAAGTTTAAAGGGATGACAGTGAAATCAAGAATGTATGATATCGATGTTATTGGATATAATAATACGTCAAATAAGTTACATTTGTTTGATATAGAGAGTGTGGATGAAAGTATTGTAGAGGATGGAATTAATTTTAATAAGGAAGATATTAAAAAGAATCTTACTCTGTTCCTTTATCCGGATGACAGTGATGAGGCAGGTCGTATTCTTAGAATTTATCAGCAGTACTTTATGGTTTCCAGTGCGGCACAGTTGATTCTTGATGAATGTGTTGCGAAGGGCTGTAACTTACATGACCTTTCAGATTATGTGGTAATTCAGATTAACGATACACATCCGACAATGGTTATTCCAGAGCTTATCCGTCTGCTTGTGGAGAGAGGTCTTGAGATGGATGAAGCGATTGAAGCGGTAACAAAGAGCTGTGCTTACACAAATCATACGATACTTGCAGAAGCATTGGAGAAATGGCCGATTTATTACCTGAAAAAAGCAGTGCCACAGCTTATGCCAATCATCGAAGTTTTAGATGATAAAGTAAGAAGAAAATATCATAATCAGGCAGTATATATTATTGATGGAGAAGAAAGAGTACATATGGCTCATATTGATATTCATTATTCTTCTAGCGTTAATGGAGTGGCATCTTTACATACAGAGATTCTTAAAAATAATGAGTTACATCATTTTTATGAAATTTATCCAGAGAAATTTAATAATAAGACCAATGGTATTACTTTTAGAAGATGGCTCTTACACTGTAATCCACAGTTAACAGAACTTATCACTTCTCTTATCGGGGATGGATTTAAGAAGGATGCAACACAGTTAGAAAAACTCTTAGATTATAAAAATGATGAAAAAGTATTAAAACAGATTCTTGAGATAAAGTCAGCTAAGAAAATGGAATTAAAGAAGGCATTGATGGAAAAACAGAATGTTACGATTAATGAAAATTCTATTTTTGATATTCAGATTAAGCGGCTGCATGAGTACAAGAGACAGCAGTTAAATGCATTATATGTCATTCATAAATATTTAGAGATTAAGGCAGGAAAGAAACCATCTACACCGATAACCGTTATTTTTGGAGCGAAGGCAGCGCCGGCATACATAATCGCTCAGGATATCATTCATCTTATCCTCTGTCTGCAGCAGCTTATTAATAATGATCCGGAAGTAAGTCCGTATCTTAATGTTGTGATGGTGGAAAATTATAATGTAACATGGGCAGAAAAATTAATTCCAGCCTGCGATATTTCAGAACAGATTTCCCTTGCCTCTAAAGAAGCAAGTGGTACAGGTAATATGAAGTTCATGCTTAACGGTGCGCTTACATTAGGAACAGAAGATGGAGCGAATGTTGAGATTCATGAACTCGTGGGTGATGATAATATTTATATTTTTGGAGATTCGAGTGATACGGTTGTTGAAAGATACGCGCAGGGAAGCTATCATGCGGCAAAATATTATAATGAAAATGCAGCGATCAAAGAAGCTGTAGACTTCATAACAGGAGAAGAATTAAAAGCAATTGGTGATAAAGACAGATTAGAGAGATTATTTAATGAACTTGTTTCTAAAGACTGGTTTATGACCTTCCCTGATTTTGATGAGTATGTAAAGACAAGAGAGCAGGCATATGCTGACTATGAAAACAGAGAAGAATGGGTACAGAAGATGCTTGTGAATATTGCAAAAGCAGGATATTTCTCTTCTGATAGAACGATTGAAGAATACAACAGAGATATCTGGAAGTTAGAAGATTAGACAATTAGAAGAAAAGAATCAGATTTTGATATTACAGCCCATTTTCAAATATATTTTAATAGGAAAATGTAGAATCTCAAAATCTGATTCCAATATACCACTTTAACTTAGCACAGCTATGACGTTCGATAAGCTTATGTGGTACGATAATCTTCGTTGCAAGAAGATTCGGATTTTCTATATGATGCAGAGTAATTCGACCAATTACACAGGAAGATAAAACCTGTTGGACGATACAATATGAAGATTATAAAGTAGCATCTGATTAAACAAAATCGCTGCGCGTAGCTTTCGTAAGTCATCGCGCAACGATTTTGTTCAATTAGGAGTTGACAAATTATAGGTTGAATTCATAGGTATAATTTATTATAATATTATTAACAATATATCTATAGAAAGAGGTGCTATTATGATAATAGATACAAATGCAATGATTTCAATAACTGAGGCAAACCAGAATTTTTCTAAAGTAACAAAGATTGTAGATGAATTAGGAAACGCAGTAATATTAAAAAATAATACACCGAGATATTTAGTAATTGATTTTAGCAAGGCAGAACAGGATAAGACTGCAGCAGATGAAGATGTTATGAATATTTCCAGACGTCTGAAGGAACGTAATAAAAAAGCGTATGAGGAACTTGCGAAATGATAAGGCTAAATCAGAAACAAATATTGATGATGCACAGCCAATTGATAAAGGAAACAGGAGGCACTGATGGGATTAGAGATAAAAATCTTTTGTCATCAGCTCTGGAAACACCATTTCAAACCTTTGCGGGGGAAGAACTTTTTCCAAGCATACAGGCGAAAGCAGCTAGATTATGCTATGGTCTGGTAAAAAATCATGCAATGTTAGATGGAAATAAAAGGATTGGAGTACATGCAATGCTTGTATTTCTTGCATTAAATGGATATGAGCTTGTGTATACACAGGCAGAATTGATAGACATAATTTTGTCGCTAGCAGATGGTAAAGTAGAATATGAGGAATTATTACAGTGGATTATAAATCATCAAAAGTGAGAATTTCACATTGTCAGGTTGTTATTTCAGAACAGGAATACAATGAACTCCAAAGAGAAAAACGTAATTCAGAACGTCTCTTGTTTTTACATGGAAATTGTAATAAAATGGAAAGGGGAAGCTCTTGAACATAAATGAAACATTAAAACACTACTTTGGTTACGACAGCCTGCGTCCAGGACAACAGGAACTGATAGAAGGAATTCTACAAAGAAAGGATGTCCTCGGTATTATGCCAACAGGTGCAGGAAAGTCCCTGTGTTATCAGGTTCCTGCACTGATGTTAGATGGAATTACGATTGTAGTTTCACCGCTTATTTCGCTGATGACAGATCAGGTTAAGGCGCTCAATCAGGCCGGCGTACATGCCGCATATATCAACAGTTCTCTTACGGATAATCAGATACGGACTGCCCTTTTTTATGCGGCACAGGGAAGATATAAGATTATTTATGTGGCGCCGGAGCGGCTGAATACGATACGATTTCTGGAGTTTGCATGCCAGGTGGATATTTCTATGGTGACGGTGGATGAGGCACATTGTATTTCCCAGTGGGGACAGGATTTCCGTCCAAGTTATGTTGGAATTGCAGATTTTCTTGCACAGTTACCAAAGCGTCCGGTTGTAAGTGCATTTACTGCAACAGCAACGGAACGGGTGAAGCAGGATATTATGAAAAGTCTGCGTTTGCAAAATCCAGTGACAGTTGTGACAGGATTTGACCGACTGAATCTGTTCTTTCGCGCGGTGACCAGAAAAGGTGGAAAAGAGAAGGATAATAGCATTTTGAATTATGTCAAAAAGCATGAAGACGAAAGTGGAATCATTTATTGTGCAACGAAAAAGAATGTAGACAAAATATATGAACTTTTGCAGCAGTATGGCATTGCGGCAGGGCATTATCATGCAGGATTATCTTTAGAGGAACGAAAGAAAAATCAGGACGATTTTACCTATGACCGGATTCGTGTTATGGTTGCGACAAATGCGTTTGGAATGGGTATTGATAAATCAAATGTCCGATATGTGCTGCATTACAACATGCCACAGAGTCTTGAATATTATTATCAGGAGGCAGGGCGTGCTGGTCGTGACGGGGAAGAAGCAGAGTGTGTATTATTTTTTTCTAAGCAGGATATCATGATAAATAAGCGGCTTTTAGAATATAAGAGTATGGAAAGTATAGACAGCGACACTCAGGTCTTAAGGAATGACTATCGAAAATTAAACCAGATGATTGATTATTGTGAAACACAGCAATGCCTGCGCCAGTTCATTTTATCTTATTTCGGAGATAACAGTCCATGTACCTGCGATAAATGTAGTAATTGTGTGGTTGTGGAAGATGAGGAAGAGGAAAGTTACATCCAGACCAAAAAGGAAAAGAAAAAAGCGTTCCAGCTTGCCAATCTGACTCCGAAAGGGCAGGAATTGTTCGAGCAGCTTCGTAAGTGCAGGACAGAACTTGCTGCAGAAAAAGGAGTTCCACCATATATAATCTGTTCCGATAAGACATTAACAGATATGTGTGCAAAATGTCCTGTAGACAATGAAGATATGGAAACAGTGTACGGAATGGGTGTGCAGAAAATTCAAAGTTATGGGGAACATTTTACCAAAATCATTATAGACTTTTTAGAAGAACAGAGTGCAGCCGGTGGAGCAGATGCAGAAACTCTGCAATTAACAATAGAGTTAACACCAGAACAAATAGAGGAAACAACAGGAATAACAGTAGAAACTCCTCCTGCAAGAAAAAAGAAACTGCCATTTTATATCGCACCGGGAAAATTAGACGAAGTGGAACTGACCGATACCTGTATGATTTCAGAACTCACAAACCGGATTAACGAACTTTGTGACGAAGAAGACCAGAAAAACCGCAAAAAACTAACTGCAGCGTTTGTCAATACCTTACTGATACAAAAAGGATATATTGAAGAAGCCACAGAAGGCGAAGAAAAAGTAAAACATGTAACAGAAAAAGGAAAAGAAGTCGGAATCCAGGAAGAAGAACGACAAGGTAAGTATGGAAGAAAGTATTACGCATTAATTCATACGAGGGAGAGTCAGGAGATGATTTTGGGAGAACTTCGAGACTATTTGTCCAATTTGCAGGGAGAATAAGACGGACGCCGCTGCCGAAGAGTCAGTATCCTTAATTCATTTTTTATTAAGTGTCTGTTTTTGAGACCTGTCCCATTACTAAAATTTAAGTGTTAATTTTTAGTATCTCATCTCTTGAACAGCGTCTCCCTTGCCTGCGGCAACTCAGAATATTCCACCATACTTGTAATATTCCACACATAAAATAATGATATTTGAATATAATTTGATAAAAAAAGCACTATTAGCAAAAACTTTCTGCCGCTAATGGTGTTTTTTTGTCTTCTTTTTACGAAAACTATCTTTAGTGAAAAAGAGATTCATGGTATAATCGAACGAGGCAGAATAAGACAGTATAGGAGATCTTGTTCTGAAGGTTACGAAAAGTATAAAAAATAAGTAAATATAATCTCATTTTTTTAATAAGGAGGAGAAAGTGTTGAACACAGTAAAATCAGAAGAGTTATATAAAATTGCACTTGATTTGATGCCAGGTGGTGTAAACTCACCGGTCAGAGCATTTGGTGCAGTAGGAAGGAATCCTTTATTTATTGACCATGCAAAGGGTTCCTATGTTTATGATGTAGATGGAAATAAATTTATTGATTATGTTTGTTCCTGGGGACCTGGAATTCTTGGACATTCTCATCCGGAAGTACTTGAAGAAGTAGTAAAAGCCTGCTTTGACGGTCTGACTTTTGGAGCACCGACAGGTAAGGAGAATCAGCTTGCACAGCTTGTGCAGGAATGTGTGCCATCCATGGAAATGATGCGTATGGTAAGTTCCGGAACAGAGGCTACGATGAGTGCGATTCGTGCTGCCAGAGGATTTACTGGAAGAGATAAAATCATTAAGTTTAAGGGATGTTATCATGGACATTCCGACGGATTATTAGTGCAGGCTGGTTCTGCAGCATTAACACAGTCTGTACCGGACAGCAGTGGAGTTCCTGCTTCTTTTGCAGAGCAGACTTTAGTTGCTCTTTATAATGATAAAGATTCTGTCAGAGAGTTATTCGAGAATAATAAAGATCAGATCGCAGCGCTTATCGTGGAGCCGGTTGCAGCAAATATGGGCGTTGTTATTCCTGACGATGATTTTCTTCCTTTCCTTCGTGAGATTACAGAGGAGAATGGAACAATTCTTATATTTGATGAAGTTATCACCGGATTCCGTCTTGGTGTTGGTGGTGCTCAGGAATGGTTTGGCATTAAGCCGGATCTGTCTACTTTCGGAAAGATTGTTGGTGGTGGAATGCCAATGGCTATCTACGGAGGACGTAGAGATATTATGAAGAACATTTCCCCAACAGGAAAGGTTTATCAGGCAGGTACGTTATCTGGTAATCCGATTGCGACAACAGCCGGAATTAAGACATTAGAGATTTTAAGAGATCATCCGGAACTTTATACAAAGATCGAGGCAAATACAAAGAAGCTTGCCAAAGCTTATAAGGTAAGAGCAGAGAAACAGGGTATTGCTATTCATGTAAATCAGATTGGTTCCCTTATGAGTGCTTTCTTTACAGGAGAGAATGTGAAGGATTATGCGGGAGCAACTTCTTCCGATACGAAGGCTTACGCAGATTATTTTAACTATATGTTAGAAAATGGTATCTATGTAGCACCATCACAGTTTGAGGCAATGTTTATTTCTGCTGCACATAGTGATGAGGATATTCAGAGAACAATTGATGTGCTTACGAAGTAAGATAATTATAAATATAATAAATGAGACAGAAAGTCAAAGGAGAAAATAATGGTACATTTTATTGGAGCAGGTCCTGGAGACCCGGAATTACTTACAATTAAAGGAAAGAAGCTGATTGATCAGGCAGATGTAATTATCTATGCCGGTTCTCTGGTGAATAAAGAAGTGCTTGCCGGAGCAAAAGAGGGTGCAGAGATTTATAACAGTGCAACAATGACTTTGGAAGAAGTTATTGAGGTGATGAAAAAGGCAGAGGCAGAAGGAAAGATGACAGCACGTGTTCATACGGGAGATCCTGCTGTTTTTGGTGCGCACAGAGAGCAGATGGATGAACTTTCCCGTCTTGGAATCGACTATGATGTTATTCCAGGAGTTAGTTCCTTCCTTGCAACTGCAGCGGCATTAAAGAAAGAATATACCTTACCGGGAGTATCTCAGACAGTCATTCTTACAAGAATGGAAGGAAGAACTCCAATGCCTCCAAAGGAAAAGTTAAGAGATCTGGCAAAACATAATTCTACGATGATCATTTTCCTCAGTGTAGGAATGATCGAGCAGCTTGCAGATACTCTGAAAGAAGAGTACAGAGAGGATACACCGGTTGCTGTTGTATACAAAGCTTCCTGGGAAGACCAGAAGATCGTGATTGGTAATCTGACAAATATCGCACAGAAAGTAAAAGAGGCAGGAATCACAAAGACAGCGCTTACCGTTGTAGGCGATTTCCTTGGAGATGAGTACGAACTTTCCAAACTTTACGATAAGACATTTACACACGAATTCAGACAGGCAAAAGAGTAAGCCGCATGATTTTGCTGGAGGCAGAAAATAAAAAATGGGTATACAGATAATTAGTATCAGTCATAAAATAGCCCCTCTTCATGTAAGAGAAATGTTTGCATTTACCGAGGAGCAGCAAAAACATATGATGCAGAAGATAACAGAACATCTTGAAGTTTCGGAATGTATCGTGTTATCTACATGTAACCGGACAGAAATGTATGTGTATTCTGATTCGGAAAGCAAGGGATGTGTATTTAATCTGATGGAGGATACTCTGCTTGGGGAAGCGGGTGCACAGGAGGAAGAAGATATTGGGAATTATCTTCTGTTCTATCATGGAGAAAAGGCAATCCATCATCTTTTTCAGGTGACTGCCGGTCTTGATTCAATGGTAATCGGGGAAGACCAGATTCTTGGTCAGGTAAAGACAGCACATAAGCAGGCAAGAGAAGCCGGAACAACGGGAGTGTATCTGAATACATTTTTCCGTATGGCGGTTACAGGAGCTAAGAAGGTAAAGACAGAAACAGAACTTTCAAAGACTTCTGTATCGACAGCGACACTTGCGCTTAAAGTGGCAGAGGAAGAGCTTGGCACATTAAAAGATAAGAAGGTTCTCATTATCGGTGCGACAGGTAAAATCGGAGGAATCGTACTGATGAATCTGGAGTCGCTTCATCAGGCAGATATCTATGTTACGACAAGAAAGAATAAGCTGATTAATACAAAGCATGGAAATGATGACTTTACAACGATTGATTATGAGGATAGATATAACTATTTAGATCAGATGGATGTTGTGATCAGTGCGACATCCAGTCCACATTATACACTGACATACAGCAAGATGAAGAAGCAGCTGGTGACAGCGAAAAGAAGAGTATTTGTCGATCTGGCTGTGCCAATGGATATCGAAGCGAAGATCAGTGCGGTGGATGACACTTGCTACTATAATATTGATGATTTCACAAGAATCGCAAAGGAGAATAACCAGAAGAAGCTAAGAGAAGCAGAAGCTGCATCGGGAATTCTTGATGAGTATGAGCTTCAGTTTGAACAGTGGATGGTATTCCAGAAGTCACTGTCCGTCATGGGAAAGGTCAGAGACAATTTTGTAAAAGTAGCAGAGCATAAAGGCGTGGAAAAGGCATTTGATCATTTCTTTTACTGGGTACGTGAGAATAATACCCCAGAAGATTTAGAAACCTTTTTCCATTGCTTAAATCATTAAAAACAGACAAGTATATTAGCAGATCAGTACACGAAAATACCGGTTTTAGCAGGAGGAAATGATGGGTAAGTTATATGCAGTTGGGTTTGGTCCTGGTGGATACGAACATATGACAGCAAAAGCAATTGATGTAATTAAAAATGCAGATGTGATTACAGGATATACTACATATGTAGAGATGCTGAAAAAGTTTTTCCCAGATAAGGAATATGTGGCAACTCCGATGACAAAGGAGATGGATCGTTGCCGTATGGCAGTTGATCTTGCTGCAGAAGGGAAAACGGTAGCAATGGTAAGTTCCGGAGACAGTGGAATTTATGGAATGGCAGGAATTCTTTTAGAAATTGCAAATGAAAAGAAAGCAGATGTAGAAATAGAAACAGTTCCGGGTGTGACAGCGGCAAGTGCGGCAGCATCGGTTCTTGGTGCGCCACTGATGCATGATTTTACAATCATCAGTTTGAGTGATCTGATGACACCATATTCTCTTATTATGAAGAGAGTGGATTGTGCAGGACAGGGTGATTTCATTGTATGTTTCTATAATCCAAAGAGTAAAAAGAGAGCAGACTATGTGGAGAAGGCAGCCGAGATTCTTATGAAATATCGTGATGGAAAGACTCCTGTCGGCATTGTCCGCCATGCAGGAAGAGAAGAAGAATCTTCTTATATTACAACATTAGATGCGGTAAAAGATGCACCGATTGATATGTTTAGTATCGTTATTGTCGGAAATTCCAATACATATGTACGCGATGGAAAGATGATCACACCAAGAGGATATGAAGATAAATACGGATTCGCGAACGTAGAATAGGTGGAGGAACAAGATGAAAAATATCATCAAAATCGGAACAAGAAAGAGTAAACTGGCTCTGATACAGACCGATATTGTAAAAGATAAAATAAAACAGGCATTTCCTGAACTTGAAGTGGAAATCGTAAAGATTGATACGAAGGGAGACCAGATTCTTGATAAGTCTCTTACATCCTTTGGCGGTAAAGGAGTATTTACTGCGGAACTTGAAGCAGAACTTCTTTCCGGAGAAATCGATATTGCGGTTCACAGTGCGAAGGATATGCCGATGGATTTCCCGGAAGGTTTAGGAATCGGCGCTGTTCTTGACAGAGCGGATGTCAGAGATACGTTTGTAACGACAACTGGTAAAACTTTAGAAGAATTAGAACCGGGAAGTATTGTTGGAACAAGTTCTTTACGAAGAGAATTATTAATTAAAGAAATCAATCCATATGTAACGATCAAGCTTCTTCGTGGGAATGTACAGACACGTTTAAATAAGCTTCGTGACGGGCAGTATGACGGAATTATTCTTGCGGCAGCAGGTATCGAAAGACTTGGATATGAAAAAGAAGAAGGATTGCATTACCAGTATCTTGACCCGGATGTATTTCTTCCGGCAGCAGGTCAGGGAATCCTTGCAGTAGAGAGTCGTACAGAAGATGCCGAGATGGAAGAAATCCTTGCAGCGATCCACAGCGAGAAAGCAGAATGTCTTCTCATAGCAGAGAGAGCTTTCTTAAAGACAATCGGCGGAAGCTGTAATGCACCGGCTGCTGCACTTTGTCGTGAGGAAAATGGTGAATTTTCCATGCGTGCTATGTATGTGAAAGATGGAATTCATAGTAGAAAAACATATATGACGGTAAATATTAAAGATGCTTTAGCGGAAAAAGAGGCAGACAGCAAGCCAATAGCTGGGGCGACAGCAGCAGTAACAGTTTCCGTAGAAGAAACTGCAGCAAGAAAAGGCAAAGTAGAAAGAGCAACAGAATTGGGTATCAGCGTTGCCCACGAAGTAAACAAAGGCATGGTATATCTGGTTGGAGCAGGTCCTGGTGATGAAGATCTGATGACAAGAAAAGGACTTAAGCTTTTAAGAGAGGCAGATGTTGTTGTTTATGATAATCTTGCATCTAGTTCTCTTTTAAATGAAGTGAGAGATGATGCAGAACTTATTTATGCCGGAAAGCGTTCGTCCAATCACCATTTAAAACAGTATGAAACAAATGAACTTTTAGTAAAGCTTGCCTTAGAAGGAAAGAATGTTGTCCGTTTAAAAGGTGGTGACCCATATATTTTTGGACGAGGCGGTGAGGAAGGTCAGGAGCTTAGAGAAGCCGGAGTTGATTTTGAAATCGTGCCGGGAATTTCTTCTTCCTATTCTGTTCCTGCATACTGCGGTATACCGGTAACACATCGTGATTTTGCTTCTTCTTTCCATGTAATTACAGGACATGAAGGAAATCATAAAAATGGCGTGAGTGTACTGAATTATGAAACACTTGCCAAAGAGGAAGGTACATTGATTTTCCTTATGGGACTTAAAAATCTTCCCAATATCGTAGCTTCTCTTATGGAGAATGGAAAAGATCCTGCAACACCGGTTGGTGTACTTCAGGAAGGAACAACGGCAAGACAGCGTGTTGCGACAGGAACACTTGCGGATATTGTAGAGGTTGTAGAGCGCGAGGGAATTAAGACTCCTGCGATTACGGTTGTCGGTGATGTCGTAAGTTTACGTCAGGTACTTGACTGGTATGGGCATAAACCATTATCAGGTAAGAGCGTCCTTGTAACAGGAACAACTTCCATGGTAGACCGACTTTCTCCGATTTTGAAAGAAGAAGGAGCAGAAGCAATTTCCTTTAGTCTGATTCGTACCGAAAGGATGAGACTTCCTGAGTTAGATCTTGCATTGAAAGAAATAGATAAGTATAAATGGATTGTATTTACCAGTGCCAATGGTGTGGAATGTTTCTTTGAAGAAATGCAGGAAATCCGAAAAGATATTAGAGATTTAGCACATATTCGCTTTGCTGTTATTGGAGACGGAACGAAAAAAGCATTGGAAGACCATGGAATTTTCTGTGATTTTATTCCGACAGCATATTCTTCAAAAGATATGGCAGAGGCGATGGTTCCTCATATCGGAAAAGATGAAAGTGTTCTTCTCCTTCGTGCAGAGGAAGCAAACAGAGTACTTCCGGATGCATTAAAAGAAGCAGGAATTCCTCATACCTGTATTTCCCTTTACCATACGGTAAATGATGAGAGAAAGGCAGAGGAGCTGAATCGTCTGATCAAAATGGTTGATTACGTGACATTTGCAAGCTCAAGTGCTGTTCGTGCTTTTGTATCCATGGTAGATAATCTTGATGATGTAAAAGGCAAATATATCAGTATTGGTCCGGTTACGACAAAGACAGCGGAGGAGAATGGTCTCTCCATCGAGAAAACCGCTGTTGTATACACTGCCAGAGGTATGGTGGAAACAATGATTCAGGATGTAGCGGAAGAAGGTCGAAAATAAATGAAGACACAAATAAAGCGTTTCTTGTTAACTCTTGGTTTTATGACAAGAATCCCTGTTAATGTAGATCTTGGAGAAGTAAAAGATGAAGATATGCATAAAGGATTTCTATATTATCCGGTCGTTGGTCTGATTCTTGGACTTTGTGATATGGCAGTATTTCTGCTAGTCAGCCTTATTTTGCCGGAAGTATTTGGAATACTTTTTGCGATGCTGGCAAATCTTTGCCTGACAGGTGCATTTCATTTAGATGGTCTTTCGGATACTGCCGATGGAATCTATTCGGCAAGAACGAGAGAGAGAATGCTTGAAATTATGAAGGACAGCCGTATCGGAACAAACGGTGCAGTGGCGATGTGTTTTGATCTGGCACTGAAATTTGCCGGCATCTATTACAGTGACATCCGTTGGCTGATGATTCTTCTTATGCCAATTGCCGGTAAGATGGTACAGGGAGCAATCGTATATAAAGCCATTTACCCACGTGAAAAAGGGATTGGTATTTATGTAGGAACCGTTAGTCTGGGAACCGTAATCGGAACGGTGATTTTAGGACTCATAGCAATGGTACTGGCATTTTCATACTGGGGAATTCTCATCTTTGCTATCCTTTTTGGATTTGCTTATCTTTTCCGGGTGTATATCACAGGAAAGATTGGTGGAATTACCGGAGATGTTATGGGAGCCGGGAGTGAACTTGCAGAAGTATTATTACTTCTCGTAGTGATAACGCTTACAAAGTATACAGGAATGGTACCGTTATCCTTGTTTGTTTTTTAAAATATAAATGCAGAGAGATATCAGCAGAAGGGGAGATGATTATGACTCTGGAGGAAGCGATTAAAAAGATTCAACCTTTAGATGAAGAGGCGATGGAATATACACGAGCAAGATGGAATACACTTGGAAAGCCTCTTCACAGTCTGGGAAGGCTCGAAGAAATGGTGACACAGTTTGCCGGGATTTACCGGGATAAGAAACCGCATTTAGGAAAAAAAGCAGTTATTGTTATGGCGGCGGATAACGGTGTTGTAGCAGAGGGAGTTACCCAGACAGGACAGGAAGTAACAAAAACAGTAACAGAAAATATGACAAAGCATAATGCGACAATCTGTATTATGTCTTCCATGAGTGGAGCAGATGTGTATCCTGTTGATATCGGAATTGCAACTGATTGTGATAATCCGGGAGTCCTTTCAAGAAAGATTAAATACGGAACCGACAACATGGCAAAAGGACCGGCAATGTCAAGAGAGGAAGCAATCAAAGCAATCGAAGTTGGCATTGATACAGTAGCTGAGTTAAAAGAAAAAGGATATAATGTGTTTGCTACCGGAGAAATGGGAATCGGTAATACAACAACAAGTAGTGCCGTCTGTTCTGTTTTATTAGATCAGAGTGTAGAAAAAGTAACCGGAAAAGGTGCCGGTCTTACGAATAAAGATTTAGAACATAAAATAGAAGTGATCAAGCAGAGTATTGCTTTAAATCAGGTGGATGCGAATGATCCGATTGATGTTCTTTCTAAAGTAGGTGGTCTTGACATTGCTGGTATGGTTGGCTGTTATATCGGTGGAGCGGCATTACAAGTGCCTGTATTTATCGATGGATTTATTTCTTCTGTAGCAGCTCTGATCGCTATTCGTTTGATACCGGAATGTGCACCATATCTTTTCCCATCCCACTGTTCGAATGAGCCAGCAGGGCATTTAATCCTTGATGCGATTGGCAAAGAACCATATATACTTGCCAATATGTGTCTTGGAGAGGGAACCGGAGCGGTTATGGGATTTACAATCGCAGATTATGCATTTAAAGCGTACTGGGAATTACCTAGCTTTGAACAGACAAACTTTGGTACTTATGAAGAATTGAATTAAACCGCAGGAGGACATTATGTTAGATAAGATTCAAATCGTAAAACCTGCTGAAATCGAAAAAAGAAGCATGGAGATCATCACAAGTGAATTAAATGGGAGAACCTGGCCGGAGCCGGAGTTTTCCATTGTAAAAAGATGTATCCACACTTCGGCAGATTTTGATTATGCAGATAATTTATGTTTTTCTGAAAATGCTGCGAATATTGGTGTAGAAGCTTTAAAAAATGGAGCACATATCGTAACCGATACAAGAATGGCATGGTCAGGAATCAATAAAAAGAAGCTGGCATCTTTTGGCGGAGAAGCACACTGCTTTATGTCCGATGAAGATGTAGCAAAAGAGGCAAAAGAGCGTGGATGTACAAGAGCTGCAATCTGTATGGAAAGAGGAGCCGCTCTTGCAGAAAAAGAAAACGTTATTTTTGCTATTGGAAATGCACCAACGGCATTGATCCGCTTATACGAACTCATTAAAGAAGGCAAATTAAACCCTGCACTGATTATTGGTGCCCCGGTTGGTTTTGTAAATGTGGTAGAATCCAAAGAACTGATCATGGAGGCCGGAGTACCGTTTATCGTTCCGAAGGGACGAAAGGGCGGAAGTAATATTGCGGCAACTATCTGTAATGCAATGTTATATCAGTTATAAAACTGTGTTGGAATTAAATTTATGAAAGAATTAAGAGAAGGAGTTTCCACCGGCTCTTGTATGACAGGTGGCGCGGAGGCTTCGGTTATCTGGCAGACAACCGGTAAATGTCCTTCTGTGGTGAAAGTAGAAACGCCGATTGGAAAAACGCTTTATCTGGATATTATCCCAAAAGAATTTGGAGTCTGTGGTGTGGTAAAAGATGCCGGAGACGATCCGGATGTAACAAACGGAAGCGAGATTATTACAAAGGTGGAGCTTTTTGAGGAAGAGGGAGATATTTCCTTTTTTGGTGGTGACGGAGTCGGAACCATTACACAGGAAGGATTAAAAATTCCTCCCGGACAGCCGGCAATCAACCCGGTTCCACGTCAGATGGCAGAGAAAGCAATCCGCAGAATCATCGGCAATAAAAAGGCAAATATAACTGTAAGTATTCCTGGTGGAGAAGAACTTGCCAAAAAGACATTTAACCCGCGGCTTGGCATTGTAAATGGTCTTTCGATTCTTGGAACGACGGGGATCGTCCGGCCGATGAGCGAAGAAGCAATGAAAGATTCTCTGATCGCAGAGCTTGATATGTATGCGAAACAGGGACATAAATCGATTCTTTTTGTGCTTGGAGGAACCGGAGAGACGGTGTTAAAAGAGCAGTACGGCGAATTTCAGTGCATTTTACAGGTAAGCAATTATATTGGCTTTATGATAGAAGAAGCGGTCGAGAGAGGATTTACTGATATTTTGATTGGTGGGTTTGTCGGAAAGCTTGTAAAAGTAGCATCCGGTACAATGAATACACACAGTCATGTGGCAGATGGCCGTATCGAAACGATCTGCACACACGCAGCTCTTCATGGCGCCCCTCTTTTAGTCATACAAAAGCTGTATTCCTGCCTTACAACGAAGGCGGCAATGAAGATTGTGGAAGAAGAGGGACTTATGGATATCTGGCCGGATATGGCACAAAAAGCATCCGAGTATTGTGAGAAGACCGCTCATAAGATGGCTAGAGTGGGAATTATTTTCCTGGATGGACAAAATGAAGTTCTGGCAGCTAGTAAAAATGTAGAAGAAGTACTCTCTGCCTGTAAAAAATAGTGATGCAAAGCAACTTGAATTATAAAGGACAGTTGAACTATAAAGGGCAGAAAAATCAAAATAACTGCGGAGGGCAGAATGAGCAGATTAACAGTAGCCGGAATCGGACCGGGCGAAGCCGATTACATTTTACCGGCAGTAATTAAAAAAATGAAAAAAGCCCATACCGTAATTGCGGCAAAAAGAATCTTACCGGTTTTAAAAGAGCTGTGTCAGGTTGTCAATAGTGAGGCAGATTCTGAAAATAATAAGCCGGTCTTTCTCGCGATGGGAAAGATTAAAGATACATTAGAGCAGATTGGAGAAATACTTTCTAAAGGACAGGATGTTGTGATGGCAGTTAGTGGTGATCCACTTATGTACAGTCTTTATCGTACCATTTGCAATGATCCAATCAGCGAAAGCTGGGAAGTGGATCTTATTCCGGGTGTTGGTTCGCTCCAAATGCTTGGAGCAGCATTTGGAGAAACGATGGAAGAGGCATTGATCATCAGTGTACATGGAAGAGCAAAAACAGCAGGTTCTATTGCCCTTGCGGTAGCGGAGAATCCCAAAGTATTTTTCCTTTGCAGTAAGGAACAAGGACCGGCATGGCTTTCACAGATTATGCTCGACTATCAGATGAATCATGTTACCGTCTGTGCCGGCGCAAACCTTTCTTATGAAGACGAATTACTTGAGTCAGGCACACCTGAAGAGATGGTACAAAAAGAATTTCCATCTCTTTGCGTAGCCATGATTAAAAATCCAGAGCCACATCAGATTGTGCGTCCATGCTTTTTATCAGATGAAGATTTTGAGCGGGATAAAACGCCAATGACTAAAGAAGAAATTCGTGTACTTATTCTTCATAAAATGAAGTTACATCCAGATGATGTTGTTTGGGATATCGGAGCAGGAACTGGATCAGTATCGATCGAATGTGCAAGACAAGTACCATTTGGAACGGTTCACAGTGTGGAACGGAATGAAACTGCAGTAAAGTTGATTTATAAAAATAAAGAAAAATTTTCAGCAGATAACCTGTTTATTTATGAAGGGGATGCAGCTAAGACAGCATGTACTTTACCGGAACCGGATAAAGTATTTATCGGTGGAAGTGGAAAAGAATTATCTCAGATATTAGAGACAATTGCGGCATTTCCTAAGAAGATAAAAGTAGTCATTTCTGCGGTAACGATTGAAACAATCGCAGAAGCGAATGAACTCTTAGGAAAATATGACACAGACTTTGATGTGATTCAGGCAACAGTAGGACGGGGACGTAAAATCGGCAGCTATCATATTATGGATACCAATAATCCGGTAATGATATTTACAGCACACATTTAAGATAAGAGGAGAAAAGAAAAATGGGGAAAAAAGCATTATTAGTAGTAAGCTTTGGAACAAGCTTTGAAGAAGCACTTCCGGCAATCGTTAACATTGAAGAAACCTGCAAAAAAGCATTTCCAGACTATGACTTTTATCGAGCATTTACTTCCGGAATGATTATCCGTAAATGGGCAAGAACAAAAAATGTCATTATCCATAATCCGGATGAAGTGATGAAACGACTGGTAGCAGAAGGTTACGAAGAAGTAATCTGTCAGCCAACACATATTATAAATGGACTGGAATATGACAAAATGATGAATATGCTTTTGGCATATAAAGATCAGATTCCAACAATTAAGGTTGGAACTCCCCTTCTTACCGAAGAGGAAGATTACAAAGAAGCCTGCGAGATTGTTATGCAGGAATTAGAAAAGCCATTAGCGAAAGACGAAGCTTTTGTATTCATGGGACATGGAACAGAACACTTTGCCAACAGCGCATACAGCCAGTTTGAAAACATGCTCAGAGACCTTGGACATGAAAGCACATATGTCGGAACCGTAGAAGGATTCCCAAGCCTTGATTATGTTATCCGTCGATTAAAAATAAGAGAGATTAAAAAAGTATATGTTATGCCCCTTATGATCGTAGCAGGCGATCATGCCCGAAATGACCTTGCTGGAGCCGAAGCCGACTCCTGGGACTCTATCTTAAAAGCAGATGGATTTGAAACAGAAGTCATTATGAAAGGCTTAGGGGAAATTGACGCAATAGCAGAAATATTTGTAAAACACCTGAAGAAGGCGGAGTCTTTGTAAGACGATTTTGAAAATGAAAAGAAGTTGACTTTATTCCGTTGTGCTAAACACTTCATTTTGCCCAGTAAAGCAGGAACTTCTCGAGAACGAGCTCGAAGTTCCTATGGTCAAAATTCCGTAGCATAAAGTCATAAAGTTCAATCTTCTTTTCTGTATCAAAATCTTCCCAAAGACTTTAGTTCCAGAAGGGAAGAGTAGACAATGATTAACTATACCCACCAATAGATTTACATAGGCAGGATTTTTGACGAAGAAAAAGAAAGTAGTTTGAGTTGGATTACCTGTAGTGAAATTTTTAAATGGATATAAAAGAAGATATTTTGTGACTTTGTGCTGTGGAATTTTGACTGTAGACTCGCGAGCTTGTTTTCGAGCGAGTCTGTACTATCAGGCAAAATGAAACGTTTAGCACAACGGAACAAAAATAACTTCTTTTATATTCATTTGAAAATTGGGTCCAAACATAATAACTCAAACGATTGCTTTTTCTTTCTCAAAATCCGTCTGGAAAGGAAGATTATGAAAGGCAAATTATATGGTATCGGAGTTGGTCCTGGTGATCCGGAGCTTTTAACTCTGAAAGCAAAAAGATTAATTGAAGAATGTGACATCGTGGCAGTGCCGGTGAAAAAAGAAGGCGAGGATAGTGTCGCTTTAAATATCGCAAAAGGTGCGGTAGATATTCCTGAAGGAAAGATTCGGGAAATCGTTTTTACGATGGTAAAAGATAAGGCAAAGCGTGAAGCCTGCCGTCAGGCAGCAGCAGAAGAAATTATGGAACTTCTTGATGAAGGAAAGTCTATTGCGATGCTTGCGCTTGGCGATATTGGAATTTACAGTACCTATGCGTATGTGCATAAGCGCCTTTTGAAAGCTGGATACGATGTGGAGATGGTTTCCGGTATTCCTTCTTTTTGTGCGGGTGCGAGCAAGGCTGGCATTTCTATCGTAGAAGGAAATGAAGGCTTTGGTGTGATTCCGTCATTGAAGGGTATCGATCAGGTGGAGAAAACACTTGGCGTATTTGACAATCTGGTGATCATGAAGGTCGGAAGTCATGTAAAAGAAGTTTATGATCTGCTGGTGGAGAGAGGCATGGAGAATAATGCGATAGTCATCAGTAATGTTGGAATGGAAGGCGAGTATGTCGGTCCACTGATTCCTGATCGTGCATACGGATATTTTACAACAATGATTATTAAGAGTGAGATGTAGCTCACTGTAGTTTGTATTTGAGAAATTGGCGGAAAGCGAAAGGATTTATTTATGAAGTATGATGTTTTGGTCATTGCCGGGACAACAGAATCAAGACAGGTAATCGAGAAGCTGCTTAGGGAGAATCCAAAGGAGCGGATTCTTGCCAGCGTAGCAACAGAGCTTGGAAAAGAGATGCTTCTGGAATACGGAATTGATATTCATGTAGGAAGGCTTGACTATGATGGTTTTCTTACACTTTTTGAGGAAAATCCCTGTAGAAAGATTATTGATGCCTCGCATCCGTTTGCCAGAATTGTTTCGGAGACAGTAAAGAAGGCAGCACAGACAGCCGGTATTTTGTATGAACGATACGAGAGAAGAAATCTTCAGTATAATTATGAAAGAATTGTTCATGTAAAAGATGTGCAGGAAGCAATTTCTCTTTTAAATGAATTAGAAGGCAATATTTTTCTTACAACGGGAGTAAATACAGCGGCAACATATATGGCTGGAGTAAAAGGTGGTGCCGATCGTCTTTTTATTCGTGTACTTGATAATATTTCTTCTTTGGAAGGATGTGCGGAAGCCGGATACCAAAAAGACCATGTTTTTGGGAAAATGCCACCATTTACTGTTGAAGATAATGTGAAGCTTATTAAAGAGACGAAAGCGGAAGTTCTTGTTTCAAAAGATAGTGGCAAGACAGGCGGAGTGGATATAAAAGTAGAAGCCTGTCGGCAAACCGGAATAAAGATGATTCTTATTGATCGTCCCAGGTAATATGGAGGTGTATGAATATATGGAAAGTGTAAAGCGGATGCCGCGGGTATTGCTTGCCGGTGCAAACAGTGGATGTGGTAAAACGAGCATTACCTGTGGTATTTTGAAGGCCCTTGTAAACAGAGGACTTCATATTCAATCTTATAAATGTGGACCGGATTACATAGATCCTATGTTACATAGTCATATTACCGGAAGAGATTGTCGCAATCTTGATCCTTTTTTCTCAACGGGACAAGATTTGCGATATCTTGTAGGAAAGGATAGTCAGGACGTAGATTTCTCTGTGACAGAAGGTGTCATGGGATATTATGACGGGGTCGGGATCAGTTGTGAAAAGAGTACGTGGACTGTTTCAAAAGAGACAGGAACGCCGACGATATTAATATTTAACGTAAAAGGAATGTCACACACGATGATTCCGCTGATAAAAGGAATGATAGAATATCAGGAGAATCCGGTTACCGGCGTTATCTTAAATCGATGCAGTAAAGGGATGTATCAGTTGATGAAGCCGGAAATTGAAGAAAAGCTTGGTATTTCTGTTGTGGGATATTTCCCTCAAAAAGAAGGAATCTATATTGGAAGCAGACATTTAGGTTTGATGACTGCAGCAGAGATTGATAACCTTGATGAGATTTTAAATCTTCTTGGTGAAACAGCAGAAGAATGTATAGATATTGATTTACTTTTGAAAATCGGACAAAGAGCAGAAGAACTTCCTAAAGTGAAGAGACCGGAAGTTCCGAAGAAGAAACGGGCGAGAATTGCTGTGGCGAAGGATAATGCTTTTTGTTTTTATTATAAAGAAAATCTGGAAATTTTAGAGCAGCTAGGGGCAGAACTTTGTTATTTCAGTCCTGTAAATGATACGCATCTTCCGGAAGATACAGATGGAATCTATCTTGGCGGAGGATATCCGGAAACCTATCGAAAAGAGCTGGCAGATAATATTTCCATGAAGCAATCAATCTGTGAGGCGGCACAGTCTGGTAGGCCGATCATTGCAGAGTGTGGTGGATTCATGTATGTCTGCAATCATCTGGTAGAGACAGATGACAGCTTGGAGGAAATGCTCGGTCTGATCAATACAGATGTGCGTATGACAAAACGTCTGTCCATGCAGTTTGGTTATGTGACGATGAAAGCGCTTTATGACACTGCATTTTTTAAAAAAGATACAAAGATCCGCGTTCATGAATTTCATTATTCAAAAGCGGATAAAAGGGGCGATGCCTGTGAGATTACGAAGTATTCCGGTAAATGCTGGAATGGTCTTTATGTAAAGGATAAAATTATGGCAGGATACCCACATTTTTATTTTCATAATTGCAGAGAAGTTGCCAAACGTTTCGTAGACATGGCAGAAGAAGCAAGTACAAAAAGATGCTGAGGCATTCTTGAATATGCATAAAGGGAGAGACAAGGAATGAAACTGGTTTGTGCGATGCTGCTTGGATTTGTACTGGATTTAATTTTTGGAGATCCTCATGGATTGGTTCATCCGGTACAAATCATCGGGTGGTTTATCGATAAATTAAAAAAAGGAATGCAGTATCTGATTTATGGCTGTAGTTATGAGGAAGTCAAAGAAAAAGGAATAGAAAGAAAAGCGGGAATGGAAAAAGCAGCCGGATTTTTTCTGATGCTGTTTATTGTAGCAGGAACATATGCTGTTATTTACGGTATTTTGTATGTGGCCGGAATGATTCATCCACTACTTCGTTTCTGTTTGGAAACATTTTTCATTTATCAGATTCTTGCGACGAAAAGTCTGAAGAAAGAATCTATGAAAGTGTATAAAAAGTTAAAAGAAGGGGACCTGCTCGGTGCAAGAAAGGAAGTATCCTATCTGGTAGGGCGTGATACGGAGAATCTTGACGAGAGTGAAGTGGCAAAAGCGGATGTGGAGACGATCGCCGAAAATACGGCAGATGGGGTAATTGCTCCGATGCTGTTTATCGCGCTTGGAGGCGCGCCGCTCGGCTTTGCCTATAAGGCAGTAAATACGCTTGATTCTATGGTTGCCTATAGAAATGACGAACTGATACATATCGGTTTTTTTTCTGCGAAAATGGATGATATCTGTAATTTTGTACCGGCAAGATTTGCAGCGGTAATGATGATGCTCGCAGCATTTTTTCTGCGCTTTGATTTTAAAGGAGCAGTAAGAATTTTTAAGAGGGATCGTTTTGCACATTTAAGTCCGAACAGTGCACAGACAGAAGCAGTGGCAGCAGGAGCATTACAGATTCAGCTTGGAGGAACACATAATTACTTTGGAAAAGCAGTGGTGAAACCGACGATCGGTGATGCTATCCGCCCGGTAGAATACGAAGATATAAAAAGAACAAATCAATTGTTGTATGTCAGTGCATTTTTATCAATGGCAGTATGCACTTTGATTACTTTTTTAATTTACGTGCAGTTATTTAACGTATAAGTATTTAGATTTATGTGATGCTATTTCACAAGATAAGGATAGTACTGTGTAGATCATATGCAGATTTACTACAGGATTAGTATGATTAGTATGCTTGAAATGATTGACGTGATTTGCGATTGATAACTAACGATTTAGAAAATTGAGGCTAAAATTATGAAGAAGATTTCACATGGGGGAAACATTTACAAAAAGGCGAAGGAAATGGGAATCCGGGAGGAAGATATTCTGGATTTTTCTGCCAATATCAGTCCGCTTGGACTGCCGGAGCACATACGACAGGCAATGGTGAAGGCGATTGACCAAACGATAAATTATCCTGATCCGGATTGCAGCCGTTTAAAAGAAGCCATCAGCAAAGAGGATGCAGTTTCTGAAACAAAAATCGCCTGTGGTAACGGTGGGGCAGATCTCTTGTACCGTCTGGCATTTGGCTTACAGCCAAAAAAAGTACTACTTCCGGCACCTGCATTTGTAGAATATGAGGAAGCACTATCAGCGGCAGGCGCACAGATAGAATATTATCGGATGACAGAGGATTTTATTATCAAAGAAGATATTTTAGAGCAGATTACAGAAGATACAGACTTTGTTGTTATCTGTAATCCGAATAATCCGACAGGTATTCTTACAGAAAGAGAACGGATTCTCCGAATTCTTGATCGGGCAGAAAAAACAAAGACGTTTGTGCTGGTCGATGAATGTTTCCTGGAAATCTGTAAAAATGAAAAAGAATATACAGTAAAGCCTTTTATAGAAAAATACGAACATCTTATTATTTTAAAATCATTTACAAAGCTATATGCGATTCCGGGAGTTCGTCTTGGATATATCCTTGCAGGAAGTGAGGAGGTAATTGAGAGAGTAAATCGTGCCGGACAGGCATGGTCTGTAAGTCATATCGCACAGTGTGCAGGTGTGGCGGCTCTTGCTGATAATATTTATAAAGAAAAGGTTATTGATACCGTAGCAGAAGAACTGGCTTATATGAAGAAAGAATTTTATAACTTACCAGTTGTTTTGTATGATGGAGCAGCAAATTATCTGTTTTTCCGGACACCGGAAATTACAGATTTAGATAAACAATTAGAAGGTCATGGAATTATGATCCGAAATTGCAGTAACTATGTAAATCTTGGCAGAGATTATTGGCGGGTAGCAGTGAAGGCACATGAAGAGAATAAAAAACTTATAAAAGCATTACGGATGATTTTGAAAGGAGAAGAATAATGGCAAAAGCAATTATGGTACAGGGAACGATGTCAAATTCAGGCAAAACCTTTGTTACAGCGGGACTTTGCAGAGTATTTAAACAGGATGGATATAAAGTAGCTCCTTTTAAATCACAGAATATGGCACTGAATTCCTATATTACAAAAGAAGGGCTGGAGATTGGACGTGCACAGGCAATGCAGGCAGAAGCTGCTATGATTGAGCCGACACACTGGATGAATCCGATTTTGTTAAAGCCAACGAGCAATATGGGTTCTCAGGTTATTGTAAACGGAGAAGTTTATGATAATTTAAGTGCACAGGATTACTATAAAATGAAAGATAATCTTGCACCGGAAGTCATGAAGGCATTTCGCCATCTTTCTGAAGAAAATGACATTATTGTAATTGAAGGTGCTGGTTCTCCTGCAGAAATCAATCTTGCGGAAAATGATATCGTAAATATGGGAATGGCAAAAATGGCGGATGCGCCAGTCATCTTAGTGGCAGATATTGACAGAGGGGGAGTATTTGCTTCTGCTTATGGAACGATTAAACTTCTCCCTGTGGACGAACAGGAACGTTTTTGTGGAATTGTCATCAATAAATTCAGGGGTGATGTGGATATCTTAAAACCGGGACTGGCGATGTTAGAAGAATTAACCGGTAAACCGGTACTCGGTGTAGTTCCGATGGAAAAAATCGATGTGGATGATGAGGACAGTCTTTCTGACCGCCTGAATCAGAAAACGATCACAGAGGGAATTGATGTAGCGGTTATTCGTCTTCCTCACATATCTAACTTTACTGATTTCAGTGTTTTTGAATTAATTGATGGAGTATCTCTTCGTTATGTTACCGATAAAAAGGAACTTGGTGATCCAGATCTGATCCTTCTTCCGGGCACAAAAAATACGATGGGTGATATGGAATGGCTTATTGAAAGTGGCCTGGAAGGAGCAATCATCCGCGCGGCAAGAACAACGAGAGTGATTGGAATCTGTGGAGGTTTCCAGCTTCTTGGAAAGGAAATGCATGATCCGGATGGAGTAGAGCATGGTGGTACGATGCGTGGACTTGGACTTCTTGATACTAAGACAGTATTTAAAGAGGCAAAAACAAGAACGAGAATTAACGGACATATTGCAGAAGAACATAATATCTATGGACTTGAAAATCTTTCTGTAGAAGGCTATGAGATTCATATGGGCATGACGGAGAATCTTGGAGAGGCGATTCCTATGATCACATTGGAAGACGGAAGAACCGATGCATATATGACAAAGAATGGACGTATATGGGGAAGTTATCTACATGGAATTTTCGATAATGAAGACCTTGTATTTGCCCTTGTACAGGACATTATGAAAGAAAAAGGAATTAATCCTGCCGAAAATCATCTTAGTATAGCGGAATATAAAGAAATACAGTATAATAAGCTCGCAGATTTAATTCGAAACAGTCTGGATATGGATGCGGTTTATAAAGCATTATTTGGGGAAAAAGAAGAAGTAGTACGCTGTGGTGGTAAAAAAGATGACACTTCAGGAAAAGGACTGGTACACATTTATTGCGGAGACGGAAAAGGAAAGACAACAACAAGTGTTGGATTAACAGTTCGCGCAGCAGGAAGCGGAAAAAAAGTTCTTTTTTATCAGTTTCTGAAAAATAATAGTTCCAGTGAAAGAAGTATTCTTGAAAAACAGCCAGGGATTAACGTAGTTTCAGGAAAAGAATTGCAGAAGTTTACTTTCCAGATGAATGAAGAAGAGCTGAAGGAGCTTCGTGATTATAATAATGAAATGTTAGACAAACTTTTTGAGATGGCAAAAGATTACGATATGCTTGTTCTTGATGAGAGTGTGTATTCTATCGATAAAGATCTTTTAGATGAAGCAAAGTTAATTGAACATCTTGAGAAGAAACCATTTGCATTAGAAGTTGTTCTCAGTGGAAGAAATCCTTCTGAGAGATTAATCGATCACGCAGATTATGTGTCCGAAATCCGAAAGGTAAAACATCCATTTGATCAGGGCATAAGTTCTCGTATAGGAATTGAGATGTAGAGATGATGTATTTTCCGGTATTTACACAAATTGAAGGAAAACGGTGCCTTATTGTGGGTGGTGGAAAAGTTGCCGCAAGAAAGGTGCATACGCTGCTTCAATACGGAGCGGATATCGTTGTAATTGCAAAAAAAGTATGCGATGAGATTAAAGAAATTCTTCCCGAAAAAAGTATTTTTGAAGATTTCATAAAAAACGAGGAAAGCGATTTCTTAGAAAAAGAAATTCAAAAGGCTTTTCTTGTTGTGGCAGCGACAAGTAGTCGCGAGGAGAATCATCGTGCTGCAGAACTTTGCCATGCGTATCACATCCTTGTAAATGTAGCAGATTCTGAAGCGGAGTCCAGTTTCATTTTCCCATCTGTTGTACGAAAGGGTAATATTAGTATTGGAATTAACAGCGGGACAGGAAGCCCGGCTGTATCCAAACAGATTCGTTGCCAGATTGAAAAAGCTGTTCCGGATTATTATGCAGATATTGCAATTTTTATGGGAGAACTTCGCCAGTATGTAAAGGCGAATTTTGAGGAAGAGGCAATGCGGAGATATATTTTGAAAACTGCCGCAGCAAAAGCCTTTTCTAAAGAGCGGGTTCTTACCGAAAATGAAATAAAAGAAATAATAAGGCAGGGACAAAATGATTGAGTTAGTGGAAGACAGACTAGATATAGATACGTATCTTGAACTTCGTCAGTCAGTTCAATTTAGAGAACTGACACGAGATCAGGCGAAAAAAGGACTTAGTAACAGTCTGTATACATTGGTTGCATTTAAAGATGGAAAGGCAGTTGGCATGGGACGAATCGTAGGAGATGGAGCAATCATCTGCTATGTACAGGATCTGATTATCCGTCCGGAAGTGCAGGGAGAAGGCATCGGTGGTCTTATTTTAGAGACCTTAAAGAAGTTTGTTATTCAGGAAGGGTACGAAGGGACCACAATGATGTTTGATCTTATGTGTGCAAAAGGTAGGGAAGAGTTCTATAAAAAGCATGGATTCATCGCCAGACCGACAAAAGATTTAGGACCTGGAATGATTCAGTTTATTCAGATTGGTTCCGATGAGCAGTAAAGTTGCTTTTCATATCCAATGTGGTAAAATATAAACGTTAGAGTTGTAATTTTTATAACCGTTTACAGTTATAATTTATATCAGAGTTAGGAGAGTTGTATTATGATTAGAAGAAGACGTCTTCGTGCATCAGAGAATTTACGTGCATTAGTTCGTGAAACATCCGTAAGTGCATCCGATTTAATTTATCCGGTATTTGTTATCGAAGGAAAGGACATTAAGAATCCGATTGATTCTATGCCGGGAATCTATCAGTATTCCATCGACCGTCTGGATGAGGAATTAGACCGTATCCGCGAGGCTGGTGTAAAAGGAGTTCTCTTATTTGGAATTCCTGCGCACAAAGATGAGTGTGGAACAGAAGCATATAATGAACACGGAATCATTCAGGAAGCGATTCGTTACATTAAAAAGGTATTTCCTGAACTTGTCGTTATCGCAGATATCTGTCTTTGTGAATATACTTCCCATGGACATTGTGGAGTAATCAAAGACGGTATTATCTTAAATGATGAAACACTTCCACTGCTTGCTAAAACAGCAGTAACCTGCGCACAGGCTGGTGCTGATATGGTAGCGCCATCGAACATGATGGATGGTCACGTCGCAGCAATACGTGAAGCATTAGATGAGGCCGGATATGAGATGACACCGATTATGGCTTACAGCGCTAAAATGGCTTCCGGATACTACGGACCATTCCGAGATGCAGCGCACTCTGCACCGGGCTTTGGTGACAGAAAAACTTATCAGATGGATTACCATAATCCAAGAGAAGCAATGCGTGATATTCAGGATGATATCGATGAAGGTGCTGACATCATTATCATTAAACCGGCATTAGCATTCCTTGATATTTTAAAAACCGCATCCTGGGAAACAGATATGCCACTTTGCGCTTATAATGTAAGTGGAGAATATTCCATGGTAAAAGCTGCCGCAGCAAACGGTTGGATTGATGAAAAGAAAATCGTTATGGAAAATATGATTGGCATGAAGAGAGCAGGTGCACAGATGATTATTACATATCATGCCCTTGATGTAGCAAACTGGCTCAAAGAAGAGTAGAGAGTTTATTCACTACAAGAAAAAGATATAAAAAAGAACTTCAGATTATATGTTTATAAGTGATATGGTCTGAAGTTCTTTTTATCTCAGTCGAGAAGATTCCCACCTCTTTCAGGCGGCTCGACTTGAATTTTGGGTTGAAGTGAAATGTGCAGGGTAAATCAGTTTTTATAATAAAAGAAAAAGGAAGATATATTTTCAACGACCAACGAGTCGAAAATATTCTTCCTTTCCCTGTTATGCAAAGTATAGTGATTAATCCTATTCAGAATACATGAAATGAATTAATCTAATTATATTATAATACATTTTTATAAAAAAAGCGATAGAAAATTTAAAAAAATACAATTTTATTTTGTTTTTATTTTCATAGTATTCGACCATTTAGAATAATAGTTCGTATCATACAATTTTTTATACGTGCGGACTCTTACATAATATGTTTTTTTGGATTTCAGTTTCTTAATGGTTTTACGCGTAGTAGACTTTTTAGAAGTTACTTTTTTAGAAGATTTAAACTTCTTGTTTGTAGCGTATTGAATCTGATATCCGCTCATCTGTGTAGTCTGCTTCTTCCATACGACACTAAACTGTTTCTTTCCTTTTATGAGTTTACGAAGAATTGTTGACTTAGGACGTATTGTGAAGTTCTCTACATGAAATCCTTTGAAGTTACCGGTACCAGTAAAGATAACAGTAGCAGTACCGACCTTCTTGTTGTCTTCGTAAATAACCGTATAATCCGTTCCTTTATTTAAAGTGTAGGATTGTGTTGCACCTGCTTTATTCATAGCATCTTTATAGATAATGGAAACGGCAGGTGTTCTGTAAGAACCATTATAGTTATAAACGACTTTTTCAAGATTTGGCGTAAAAGAGAGGTCTGCAATGCTCTTCTGTGTGATTTTAAAAGTCATGGTTCTAGTGCCGGTATAGTTTCCAATACCTTTTACAACCCCTGTAGCAGTACCGACATTAATGTTGTTTGTGTAATTTGAAATCGTGTAGTCTTTCTTTCTTACCAATGTTGTAGTTTTTGCTGTATTTTTATTTGTATAGACTAGTTTTACTCCAGCTTTATAGGCTTTTCCAGAATAAACTTTATCATAATGATCGGTCATCTTCATCTGAGAGTCATTAATATCACAAGGAGTAATCTGGAATGCTAAAGTGATAGAACCACCATAAAGTTCAGCCTTTTTACTTCCTGCTTTTGGTGTAATGATAACGGTGGCAGGCTTTGCAGCAGTAGTTACGTTTGTGTTGTCTGTAAAGCTTATTACATAATCGGTGTCTTTTTTCCAGGATGTTGTAGTTTCTTTTCCATTTACAGTAGTTTTTTCTGCTACATTAACTTCTGGGGTATTTGCAGGAGCAGTGTAAGTATATGTTGTTTTGGCATCTTTAAATGATGCTGTGATGCCAGAATCCGCCTTAGAAATATCCTGTTTGATTGTAAAATTCAATGTTTTGCTTCCGCTGTAAGAATTCGCTTTTTCACCGATTGGTGTGATTATAGCAGCTGCTTCATTTACTTTAGAAGAAACTTTATTATTATTGGTATATTTGACTGCGTAGTCGGTATCTTTTGTCCAGGTTACTGTTTTCGTTGTGCCATTTTCAGTTATTGTTTGTGTAACGATAACTTCTGGTTCAATTATCTTTCCCTCAAAGAGATATTCTTTAGATGTATTCTTCCAGTTAATAGAAAGATCTTTGCTTTGAGAAATATCTGTTTTGGCTGCAGGTGCCGTTATAGTAGTTCCGGAAGCTGGTTCAGCAGCCTTTGTTACAGTGCCCATGCCAAATGCCAATGCTCCGGCTAAAGCAAAAGAAAAGGCAAAGTGTTTTAATTTTGTCATATGTAAACCCTCCTTACCTGATAAATGTACTCTCAGAATCTACAAAGAAGACTTCGAGAGTATATACAAATGATTAAATATGATGTCAGGGTCAAAAGGTATTTTGCCCCTAACTTGATGTCACGAATTACTCCGTAGCTAACGCAACTCCCGTAATTCACATATCGCTAATAGTATAACAAAGAAATATGGTAAGAATATGATAATTATAAGGAGAAGGAAGGATGGCGGGTATTGAAAAAAAATATCAATAAGCTTATACTATGACTGATTAGATACAACTTATTCTAAAAATCAGTACATAACAAACTACAGGAGGAATTTGAAATGACGTTAGCACAGTTACCTGTGGGAAAAGAAGGAGTGATTGAAACGGTAGGAGGAGAAGGAGATTTACGCTGCCGTTTTTTAGACATGGGTCTTATTCCGGGAACAAAAGTGAAAGTGCTTAAGATGGCACCGATGGGAGACCCGATACAAATTCATCTTCGAGGATATGATATTACGATCCGAAAAGAGGATGGAGAAAAAATAATCTTGAAGGAGGGATCCGTTCAGTGATATTTGCTTTGATTGGTAATCAGAACTGCGGAAAGACAACATTATTTAATCAGATGACTGGCTCTAATCAGCATGTTGGTAACTTTCCAGGTGTGACAGTAGATCAGAAGATGGGAAAGTTTTCTGTTGGTTCTGCGGAAGGATCTGTTGTAGATCTTCCGGGAATTTATTCACTCCGTCCGTATACAAATGAGGAAATTGTTACGAGAGATTTTCTTTTAAAGGAAAAACCGGATGGAATTATTAATATAGTAGATGCTACGAATATTGAGAGAAACCTGTATCTTACATTACAGCTTATTGAGATGAGAATTCCGATGGTGCTGGCATTAAATATGATGGATGAAGTAAGGAATAATGGTGGTTCTATTAATGTAAAGGAAATGAGCCGCTTACTGGGTATTCCGATTATTCCGATCAGTGCGATTCGGAATGAGGGAGTGGAAGACTTGATCCATACGGCATGTGAAGTTGCTGAGAATAAGCAGTATCCGAAGGTTTACGATTTTTGTACACCAGGTCCGGTGCATCGTTGTATTCATGGTCTGTATCATCAGCTGGAAGATCATGCGAGCAGGATTGGAATGAATGGACGTTTTGCGGCTGTAAAAGTAATTGAAGGGGATCAGGACATCATCAGACAGTTAAAGCTTTCTGAAAATGAGCTTGAAATGATGGAACACAGTATTATCGAGATGGAGACAGACAGGGGTCTTGACCGGAATGCAGCAATGGCAGACATGCGTTATAGCTTTATTGAAAATATATGTGAAAAGTCTGTAGTAAAGTGTCAGGTCAGCAAGGAATATGAACGAAGTGTACAAATAGACAATATACTTACAAACCGATTTCTGGCATTGCCGGTATTTGCGGCAATTATGGTATTTATTTTCTGGATGACATTTGGGCCGTTCGGGTCATTTTTATGTGATGCATTAAGTGCAGGAATTGACTGGGCTTCAAGAGGGACGAGCCAGCTGCTTACAAATTACGGAATTAATCCTGTTGTAAAGAGTCTTGTTATTGATGGAATTTTTACTGGAGTCGGAAGTGTGCTGAGTTTCCTTCCTGTCATTTTAATATTGTTTTTCTTTTTATCTATATTAGAAGATACAGGATATATGGCAAGGATTGCTTTTGTTATGGACACATTCCTGCGTAAGATTGGTTTGTCAGGAAGAAGCTTTGTACCAATGCTCCTTGGATTTGGCTGTTCTGTACCTGCGGTAATGGCAAGCCGGACTCTTTCTTCAGAAAGAGACAGAAATCTTACGATCATGCTTATTCCATTTATAAGCTGTTCGGCAAAAATTCCGATTTATACGGTATTTACAGCCGCCTTTTTCCCACATAGAGGAGTACTTGTTATGTCCTGCCTTTATTTTGGAGGAATTGCAGTTGGAATATTAATGGCCTTAATTTTTAAAAGAGTTCTTTTTACAGGGAAACCGATGCCATTTGTTATGGAACTTCCGAATTATCGTTTTCCATCGTTTAAAAGTGTATTGCTTTTGATGTGGGAAAAAGCAAGAGATTTTTTAGAAAGAGCTTTTACGATTATTTTCCTTGCCTCGATGATCATCTGGTTTTTACAGACATTTGACAGCAGATTGAATGTTGTAACAGACAGCGCAAATAGTTTGCTTGCAATGCTTGGACATTTGATCGCACCAATTTTTAAACCACTTGGTTTTGCAGATTGGAGAATTTCTACAGCGCTTGTAACAGGAATCACTGCGAAAGAAGCGGTAGTTTCTACACTTAGTGTTTTACTTGGAACGAATGCAGCGCATGTATCTGCCGCACTTGGCACATTATTTACTGTTCGTTCTGCAACAAGTTTCCTTGTATTTACATTATTATACACACCTTGTGTTGCAGCGATAGCCGCGATTAAAAGAGAAATGAATTCGACATTAAAGACAATAGGAATTGTCATAATGCAGTGTACTATAGCCTGGCTTGTAGCCTGGCTGGTATATCTTATTATTTAAATTATTATTTAAAATTAAGAAACTTTTAGTTTACTTCTTATAGAGGATAGGATAGAATAGGGGTAGATACACAGATGGAAATATTCTACTGTAAAGAAAGGTGGTGGAAGTATGACAGTGATGTATTGGCTGGTAGCTGCGGCAGTTTTTGTTGTGATCGAGATTATGACGATGGGTCTTACTACGATATGGTTTGCCGGTGGCGCTCTGGTAGGTGCAGTAATGGCTGCCGTTTCTCTGCCATTGTGGAGTCAGATTATCGCATTTGCTGTTATATCAGTGATTCTTCTGATTCTGACAAGACCATGGGCCTTGAAGTATGTTAACAGCAGAACGATTAAGACGAATGTAGACAGTCTGATCGGTCAGACTGGACTTGTAACACAGGATATTGATAACCTGAATGCAAAGGGACAGGTGAAGGTGAGAGGACAGATCTGGACAGCAAGAAGCATTTCCGATGAGGTAAAGCTTCATGAGGGGCAGAAGGTCAGCATAGAATCTATTTCTGGAGTGAAGGTAATTGTAAAGCCGATGTAAGGTAAACAGAAGGAGGAGTGAATATATGGGAGTATTTGGAACGATTTTTATGATTATCATAATACTGTTAGTTGTGTATATCGTAACATCCTGTGTGAGAATCGTACCGCAGGCACAGGCATATGTTATTGAGAGACTTGGTGCATATAATGGAACATGGTCTGTTGGTATGCATTTTAAGGTACCGTTTATTGACCGCGTTGCAAAGAAAGTTTTATTAAAGGAACAGGTTGTTGATTTTGCACCACAGCCGGTTATTACAAAGGATAACGTAACGATGCGTATTGATACAGTTGTATATTACCAGATTACAGATCCGAAGCTGTATGCTTATGGAGTAGATAATCCAATCATGGCAATCGAGAATCTGACAGCAACAACATTGCGTAATATTATCGGTGATCTGGAACTCGACTCTACGTTAACATCACGTGAGACGATCAATACAAAGATGCGTGCTACGTTAGACGAAGCAACAGACCCATGGGGAATCAAGGTGAATCGTGTGGAACTTAAGAACATTATTCCGCCGACAGAAATTCAGAATGCCATGGAGAAGCAGATGAAAGCAGAACGAGAACGTCGTGAAGCGATTCTTCGTGCAGAAGGGGAGAAGAAGTCTTCCATTCTTCGTGCAGAAGGTCATAAAGAATCTACGATCCTCGAAGCAGAAGCAGAGAAGGAAGCCGCTATCCTTAATGCGGAAGCGAAGAAGGAAGCGATGATTCGTGAAGCAGAAGGTCAGGCAGAAGCGATTCTTAAAGTGCAGACAGCTACCGCAGACGGTCTTAGAGCAATCAGAGAAGCCGGAGCAGACGAAGCAGTTATTAAGCTTAAATCATTAGAGGCATTAGAGAAAGTAGCAGATGGAAAGGCAACAAAGATTATTATTCCATCTGAGATTCAGAATCTTGCCGGACTCGTTACTTCTATTAAAGAAGTAGCAACACAGCCAGACCCAGTAGAAGAAGCAGATACTACCGAGAAGTAAGGCAGAAGCCAGATGATAAAAGTACTATCGAGAAATCTCATCAATTATTTTGATGAGATTTTCTTTCTTTTCAGAATTCGTTTATAGTTTTATTGATTTATCTTTGATTAGATTTGATTAGAAGAAATTCGGGATTTAAGTTAATACCCGAATGTTAGAAATTACAGATTTGAGTGTGTTTGAAAATTATGAAAGCAATAATAAAAAAACTACTGGCGCATTACTGGTTAGTGTATCCGGTATTGATTTTAAAGATGTTTATATATTACTGGCAGACAAAAAGACTGGATATGTTAAGTATTTATGACGTTCCATTGTTAAGTTTGTTATTCTTATTTTGTGTATTTGAGGTATTTTCTTTTAAAGAAAGTAAACCAAGAAGGTATGGGTTTTACGTTGTATACACATTGATTACATTGATTATGCTGGCAGATGCAGCATACAGCAGTTATTTTGGAAAATATATATCGGTCAATCAGCTTTATCAAGTTACAAGTCTGGGACAGATTGCAGGAGATGGTAATGTGATCGGAGCAAGCGTAAGTCCAGGATGTTTATTGACATTAATTGATTATCCATTTGTTTTGTACTGGTACTGTCTTCGAAATAAAGGAAAGAAGGGAATGCTCGATGAACTGGCAAAGCATTGGCCAGCAAAGCTTTCTTTTAAAAGTTTGTGGAAAGAAAAGGAATTTACAGCTTCTTTTATTAAGAGTGTATTTCACATTATTATTTATATTGTAACAATATGTGCATGGTATTATTATGGATTAAATCCTCAGAATCTTCGCTCTGTGCAGCAGGTAAATCATATTGAATTTTTTACGTATCACACAAATGATGTGGTTGTCAATGTTGTCGGAAAGTTAAAGAGAAGTTCTGTTGATGAAAAGGCAATTCAAAAGAAAATGAAAGCTATTGTACCGAAGTCATCCGGGACTGCTTATAAAGGGGTGGCAAAGGGAAAGAACCTGATTTTGATACAGACAGAGTCTTTTAATAATTTTGTAGTGGGAGCAACATATAATGGACAGGAAATAACCCCTAATTTAAATAAACTATTAAAGAATGATACGATTTATTTCAATCATTTTTATTCAACAACAGGAGTAGGAAATACTGCTGATGCAGAATTTTCTGCACTGAATGGTCTTTATCCAAATGATATCAGGGAATGTTATCGTATGTATGTAGATAATACATATAATGGTTTACCCTGGATGTTTCGTGAGAATGGATATAGTGCACTGGCATTCCATGGTTATGTGAAAACATTTTGGAATCGAAGTGAGGCATATAAAAATCAGGGATTTCAGCATTATTATTCAGAAGAAGAACTGAAAAAAACACAGATTTCAGGATTTGGTATTACGGATAAGGAAATGTTCCGGCAGGCGGTTGATATTTTAAAAACAAAGAAGCAGCCATTTTTCAGTTTTATGATTACACTTACCAATCATATTCCGTATGAACTAGACCAGTCTTTAGCGAGTCTTAAATTAAAAAGCAGTGACGAAGGTAGTACTTTTGGAAATTATCTGCAAACGGTTCGATATACGGATGAAGCATTTGGTAAACTCATAGAATATCTCAAGGAAAATGATATGTATGACAATACAGTGATCGCTATTTACGGAGATCATCAGGGGATGAATAAGGAAACTCCATCTGTTCGCTGGAAAATGACAGACTTTCTTGGAAAAGAATATGATTATGATGAGATGCTGAATGTTCCTTTTATCATTCATGTCCCAGGATTAAATGAAAGTAAGGTTGTAGATACGGTTGGCGGGGAAGTTGATATCATGCCGACTATTGCAAATCTCATGGACTTAGATACAAAACAACCTTATGTATTCGGACATGATCTGTTGAATGCAGATGAAGGTTTCATAGCGCAGATTTCGTATGTAGGAGAAGGTTCCTTTATCACCAGTGATGATAATATGCTATTTACAATAGGAAAAGATGGAACAGTAGAAAGTGGAAGATTAATATCACTTTTAGATGGCAGCAGAAAGAACCTTAACAAAAAACTTTGTCAGAAATACTCGGATCGTGCCCAGAGTTTGATAGATACCTGTAAGGAAGTACTTGATAATAACCTTATAGCGAATTATATCACTCATTAAAAAACATAATCCTTTTTAGAGGAATGGTTTGTTAAGTGAATTAAACCAGAAATATTGACATTATTCTTCATATGTAGTATAAATTTTGTTAATACTTTTACTATGTAAATAGTAATTACAGGCAGTAAGTTGTTTTGACTTGGAGGAATAGAAGATGAATTTAAAAGGACGTAGTTTTTTAACTTTACTGGATTTTAATAAAGATGAGATTCGTTATATGCTGGATCTGGCTCATGAGCTTAAAGCAAAAAAGAAGAAGGGTATTCAGGGTGAAGAACTTAAAGGTAAGAATATCGTGCTTGTCTTTGATAAATCTTCTACAAGAACACGTTGCTCTTTTGAAGTTGCGGCAATGGATGAGGGTGCACATGTAACATATCTTACAAACTCTCATATGAATAAGAAGGAATCAATCGAGGATACTGCGAAGGTTTTTGGAAGAATGTATGATGCAATCGAGTATCGTGGATTCGGACAGGATATCGTAGAAGATTTACAGAAGTATTCCGGTGTTCCTGTATGGAATGGTCTTACAGATGTAGATCATCCTACACAGGTTTTAGCAGATTTCATGACAATGGAAGAACATATTGATAAGAAGTTAGATGAGATGAAGCTTACATTTGTTGGAGATTTATCTGATAATGTAATGTATGCTCTGATGTATGGAAGTGCGATCATGGGTGTCGATTTTAAGGCAGTAGGACCGAAAGAGACCGTATGTGATCCTAAGGTTCTTGAAGTATCACAGGAGCTTGCTAAGAAGAGTGGTGCAACGATTACAATTTCTCACGATCCAGAAGACGTAAAAGGTTCTGATGTTATTTATACAGATATCTGGGTAAGTATGGGTGAATCAGAAGATTTATATCCAGTGCGTGTGAATGCGTTATCTCCTTATAAAGTTACTACGAAGATGATGAAAGATACCGGTAACGACAAGTGCTTATTTATGCATTGTCTGCCAGCATACCATGATTTTGAAACAAGCGTTGCACGAGATATGAGAGATCGTCTGGGCCTTGATATCAGAGAAGTAGAAGATGAAGTCTTCCGCTCTGAGAATTCTGTTGTGTTTGATGAAGCAGAGAACAGAATGCATTCAATTAAGGCTGTGATGGTGGCAACTCTCGGAAGATAGTTTACCTGGAAAGACGGTTTGATATCAATGAAAGAAAAGATTTTAGAGTTTTTGAAACAGCAGGATGGGTTTGTATCCGGTCAGCGTATCTGTGATGAGCTGGGCGTTTCAAGGACTGCTGTTTGGAAGTATATGAACAGTCTGAAAAAAGAGGGATATGAGATAGAGTCGGTGACCCGGAAAGGTTACCGACTTTTACAAAGCCCGGATCTGCTCACAACAGAAGAGATACTTTCTTCTATGAAAGAAGCTTGTATACCGGGAGAATTATGTTGTTTTGAGAGTATTGATTCTACCAATGAAGAAGCAAAGCGCCGGGGAGAAAGCGGGGCGCCAGATGGAAGTGTCTATGTGGCAGACCAGCAGACTCGCGGAAAGGGACGAAGAGGAAGAACCTGGATATCTCCGTCAGGAGAAGATGTTTTCTTTACCATACTGTTGCGGCCTGAACTGCCGTTAGACTGTGTTTCCATGCTTACTTTAGTAGCGGCATCTGCAGTTGCGGAAGGAATTGATAAGGTGACCGGACAGTGCTGCCAGATTAAATGGCCGAATGATATTATTCTTAATAAGAAAAAGGTATGTGGTATTCTCACAGAAATGAATATGGAGATTGACAGCATTGCATATGTTGTGGTTGGTATTGGAATTAATGTAAATCGTATAAATTTTGGAGAAGAGATTGCAGATATGGCAACTTCACTTAAAAAGGAAAGTGGTCATAATATAGAAAGATCTGTATTGCTTTCAGAAATTCTGACAGCTTTTTTCAGAGATTATAAACTGTTTTTGGAGAAACAGGACTTATCCCCGTTTTTAGATTATTATAACAAGAAGCTTGTGAATGTAGACCATGAAGTAAAGATTATAAAAAAAGATGAGGAAATCATTCGTACAGCGCTTGGTATTAATGAACGAGGAGAGCTGATCGTTCAGGATGCAGAGGGAAGAAAAGAACATATTTTTTCCGGTGAGGTATCCGTTCGTGGTATTTATGGGTATGTATAGGAGAGCGTTAGTATGTTTGATGATAAAGTAATATTATGTGGTTCCAGCAGTTATGAGAAGATTTTTTACTTTAATCCGGAATTTGATTCACTTCCTAAGCAGATTAAAGAGGAACTTCAGATTATGTGCGTTCTTTTTACAGAAGATGTGGGAGGAATTCTCAGACTGGAATTTGATGAAACAGGAAATCTTAATCTTACTGTGGAGTCAAAGGAAGATGATTTCTTCTTTGACGAAATAGGAAGTGTTCTTAAGATAAAACAGCTACGTGCAGAAAAGAGAGAACTCCTCGAAAATATGGAAACATATTTCAGGGTATTTTTCTTACAGGAGGGACAAGATGTTACTGGCAATTGATATTGGAAATACAGATTTTACGATAGGAATCTTTCAGGAGAAAAAGCTGTGCGATACCTTTCGAATGAGAACAAAGATTAACCGTACTTCAGATGAATATGGTGTATTTATTTTAAATACTCTTCAGTATAAAGGATATGAGGCAAAAGATGTGGAAGATGTCATTATCTCCTCTGTTGTACCGGCAGTTATGCATTCTTTTAACAGTGCGATCATCAAATATTTTGGTCTCAAGCCGATTATCGTAGGCCCTGGAATCCGTACCGGAATCCGTATTGCAACAACAAATCCAAAAGAAACAGGGGCGGATCGAATTGTGGATGCTGTAGCAGGGTATGAACTTTATGGTGGCCCGGTTATCGTTGTTGACTTTGGTACGGCAACAACGTATGACTTGATTACACAAGATGGCAGATTTGTTGGAGGAGTGACATCCCCTGGAATCCGTACTTCTGCGAATGCTCTCTGGCAGCAGGCAGCGAAACTTCCAGAAATTGAAATCAGAAAGCCAAAGAATATTCTTGCAAAAGATACCGTAACAAGCATGCAGGGTGGTCTTGTTTATGGATATATCGGTCAGACAGAATACATTATCCGTAAGATGAAGGAAGAAAGCGGTCTTGGAAAGATCAACGTTGTAGCAACAGGCGGTCTTGGTAAAATGATTGCAAAGGAAACAAGTTTTATTAATTACTATGATGCCAATCTTACATTGAAGGGACTGCAGATTATTTATGATAAGCAGAAACAGGATTAAATCATGACTGTAAAAGAAATATATGGCACAGATTTTCCAGTGATTCTGGCTCCTATGGCGGGAATTACAGATCTTCCTTTCCGAATTTTGTGTAAAGAACAGGGTGCGGATGTGATGGTTACGGAGATGATCAGCGCGAAGGCACTTTTTTATGGGAATAAGAACACATTGCCGCTTATGCAGACAGAAGAAGAAGAGAAACCGATCGGAGTGCAGATTTTTGGCCCAGAGCCGGAACTTATGGGTGCAATGGCTCATAAAATCGAAAATAAGGGATTTTCTTATATTGATATTAATATGGGATGCCCCGTTCCCAAGATTGTGAACAATAAAGAAGGCTCAGCATTAATGCTCAATCCGGAACTTGCCGGAAGAATTGTAAAAGAAGTTTCTAAAGCAGTAAGTTTACCGGTTACAGTAAAGTTTAGAAAAGGTTTTGATGATGACCATATCAATGCTCCTGAATTTGCAAAGATCATGGAGGAAAATGGTGCTGCTGCCGTTGCTGTTCACGGGAGGACGAGAGTCCAGTATTATACCGGAGAGGCAGACTGGAATATTATCAAAGAAGTTAAAAAAGCTGTTTCTATTCCGGTTATCGGAAACGGTGATATTTTTACCGGAGAAGATGCTGTCAAAATGCGGGAATATACAGGTTGTGACGGAATTATGGTTGCCAGAGGAGCGAAGGGAAATCCATGGCTCTTTCGAGAGATAAAGGCAGCACTTTTCGGAGAGAAGATTCCGGAACGTCCTACAGAAGAAGAAGTGATTTCCATGCTCCTTCGTCATGCACAATTAAGCGTGAAGTATAAAGGAGAGAAAATGGGAATCCGGGAGATGCGGAAACACACAGCGTGGTATACTACAGGAATGCATGGTTCTTCCTCTCTTCGAAATAAAGTAAACCAGGTAGAAACTTTAGAAGCGCTCAGAGAACTTTTGATGCGTTGACAATGAATTTTTTTTGGACTATAATGGTACTTTAAGTGAACCAGAAAAGAAAGGTGTAGATTATGGTGGAAGCAAAGAAACATATCCTGACAAGTAAGGGAATGCAGGCATTAGAAGATGAACTGCAGGATCTCAAAGTAGTTAAACGAAAAGAAATCGCACAGAAGATAAAAGAAGCCAGAGAACAGGGTGACTTATCTGAGAATGCAGAGTATGATGCAGCTAAAGATGAGCAGCGTTCTATGGAAGCAAGAATCGAAGAACTTGAGAAGATCATCAAGAACGCAGAAGTTATTGATGAATCTGCTTATGATAAAGATACAGTAAGTATCGGAAGCACTATTAAGTTTTACGATGAAGAATTTGACGAAGAATTAGAATATCGCATTGTTGGTTCTACAGAATCTGATATTCTTAAAGGACTTATCTCTAATGAATCTCCATTAGGAAAAGCTCTGATCGGCGCTAAGGTCGGAGAAACTGTTCAGGTAGAGAGTCCAGACGGATTTTCCAGATACAAGATTTTAGAGATTTCCAGATCCTGATTTGATGGATTAAAGAAACGAAAAGCAGAAATTTGATATAGAATAAATTGTGAAGATAGTCGCGGCGTAGAAAATGCCTGATCGGCATTTTTACTTGCTCCGACATCACATTTTATTCTATATCAAATTTCTGCTTTTCTGTTCTTTGGCGCCAGATGAAATCAGGATTTTGTATGGAAAAAATAAGGGGTTTCCCCAGAAGTCTATGATTTTTGTTCTCCGTCTGTTTCCCCTCATAAATCAGTATATGAAATCTTTATTTTACCGTTGTAATTGGAAGAAAGTTCATGTTATACTAAAATAGATTAAAAAGATTTTAGAAATCGAGGAACAGTTATGATTGATCCGAAGAAAGTCAGATTAATGACGAAGTTGGCGGTTTATGAAGAGGGTCCGGGAAAGAAGGATTTGAGAATAAACGGTTACAGTAAGAGAACATATGTGAATATTAAGCAGTTAGAAAGTGTAATTGCAATTACAGCGGCTTATATATTAGCGATGGTGCTGTATTGTTTTGGCATTTACACAGATATTATTTCACGAGGATTGAGCTTTCCCTATCAAAAGTATATTGTTCATGCAGTTATTCTTTACGTTATTATAGTTGTTCTGGATATTGTATGTATAAGGCGATATTATACCAGAGTTTATGAGAAGATGAGAGTGGATATAAAGCAGTACGAACATAATTTGTATCGTCTGGGAAGATATATTCAAAAAGAAAAGGACAGGGAATAGCTTATGATGGCACAATTAGTCTATTTTAAAGAATGGTTAACAACTTTATATAAGAGACATGTAGAGATAATTTTACCGATATTGAAGTTGCTTTTTGCTTTTTTTGCACTGAGTATGTTTCAGAGAATGTTTTATTATAATGAATTTATTGATAAACCATGGGTGTTCCTGGCAGTTTCAGCTGTGCAGGCTTTTTTACCAATATCGTTTTTGTATTATGCGATATCTATATTGATTATGATAAATCTGTGGAATGTTTCCATGGATATTTTTCTGGGATTTGTAATTTTCTTTATCATCTGTTCCCTTGCATTTATACGAGTAGATAAGAAGCATGCGATAATTATTATAGCTACAGTGCTTTTATTTTATTTAAAGCTGGAGTATCTTCTGCCGGTACTTTTAGGGATGAGCGTTGGTTTTGGAGCGATTCTTCCGGCAGCGGCAGGAATTGTGACGTACTTTTTATCAGTATACATGACAGATGTAAGTACATTGCTTACGACCTCTACAAGTTCTAGTTTTGGAATGGGACTACAGCGAATAGTTAATCTGATCTTAATTGATAAGAAGCTGCTGGTGCTTCTTGTAACATTTGCTTTGATTATTTTTATAACAACATTACTTTGCCACATATTTTATGAAAGAGCATGGATGTTTGCTATTTTTGTGGGAAATATAGCAATGGTACTGTTATTGTTATTTGGAAGATTGATTTTTGAACTGGATTATACGATATGGCGGCTGTTTCTTGAGGTAATACTGGGAATTGGATGTTGTTATATTTATCGATTCTTTAGAGGAATCGGTGATGTGTCCAGAATCGAGAAGGTATCCTTTGAGGATGACGAATATTTTTATTATGTAAAAGCAGTTCCCAAGATTAAGGTTACAGAGAAAAACAGGAATGTAACGAATATTAAGTCCGAAGAAAATGAGGATGATCTCCTGTTTGATGACATAACGGAAGATTCCGATTTACCTGACAAGGATGGGAAGGAAGCAGAGAAAGAGTGAAAGGGCTAGATAATAGATTATGCAGTTGATAAGTATAGGACAATTTCACAAAGTAATAGAAAAGTATTTATATTGGCTGTCTCTTCCGTCAATTGGTTTTACAGATATTCTGGAGATTATCATTATCAGTGTGATCGTTTACCAGATGTTGAAGTGGGTACAGCTAACAAGGGCATGGACGTTGTTTAAGGGTATTATCATGCTTTTGCTTTTTGCCCTTTTTGCGGCAATATTCCAGCTTAATACAATATCATGGCTGCTTTCTAATTCACTCAGTGTTGGAATTACAGCGGCGATCATTATTTTTCAGCCGGAACTTAGACGGGCATTGGAACAGTTAGGACGGAAGAAGATCTTCAGTAATCTTTTTTCATTTTCAGCCGGAGAGTATGAGGGAAGACAGTCTGCATTTACAGAAAAGACGATCAATGAAGTTGTACGTGCTTCTTATGAAATGGGTGAAGTTAAAACAGGAGCTTTAATTGTCATTGAGCAGAATGTAGCACTTGGGGAGTATGTGCGTACAGGAATCTCTATAGATGGTCTGGTAACCAGTCAGTTGCTGATCAATATTTTTGAACATAATACACCACTTCATGATGGAGCTGTTATTATCAGAGGGAATCGTATCGTATCAGCGACTTGTTATCTTCCTCTTACAGATAGCATGGATATTGGAAAAGAACTAGGAACAAGACACAGAGCTGCGGTGGGAATCAGCGAAGTCTCAGATAGTCTGACGATCATTGTTTCAGAAGAGACTGGTGCAGTATCACTTGCAAAGGATGGGAGATTATATAAACATTTGCAGAAGGAAGAACTTGTAGAAAAGCTTCAGCAGTTAAAAGTTGATGATACAGGTAATGCAGATGTATTTAAAAAATGGAAGGATTTGTTGCGGAATGAAAAGTCAGAAAAATAATATGTGGATGAAGATACTTTCTGTCGTCATAGCAGTCTTAATATGGCTTTTTGTGGCAAATACAAACGATCCGGTAATTACGAAGAGGTTTTACAGTATTCCTGTAAGGGTTACGAATGAGGATGCGCTTACAAAACGAGGATATGCTTACGAAATTCTCGATGGTGAAGAAGTCAATATTACAGTAAAAGGAAAGAGCAGTATTGTACGTTCCATGGGGATTACAGATTTTCAGGCGGTTGCAGATTTTTCAAAGCTGTCTAAAGTTGATGCAGTACCAATTGATGTTACGGCAAAGAAGTACTCCGATCAGCTGGATATTACATTGGGAACAACAAACACGATGAAGATTAAGAAGGATGAAGTAGTGACGATCAGTGTTCCGGTCAACATTACAGTAAAAGGAGATCCAGCGGAAGGATATGCTGTTGGTCGAGCTACAAGTACGCCGAATCTGATCAAGGTAAGTGGACCAGAGAATTTACTTTCTTCTGCGAAAGAAATTCGTGCAACGGTCAGTGTAGATGATATTTCTCATGATGTTACAGCAACAGATAAGCCGGTGCTGTATGATGAAGAAGGTAAGAAGATCAGCAACAACCAGATAGAATTTGATACATCATCCATAAGTATTTATGTGGAACTGTGGAAGACAAAGACAGTAGATGTAAAGCTTTCTTATACAGGGGAACCTGCAAAGAATTATCATCTGGTTTCTTTTGACTATGAACCAAAGCAGATCACGATCGCTGCACCGGATGATACATTAGAAAGTCTGGACTCTATTACACTTGACAGTGTATCCATTGATGGACTTAAGGAAAATTACGAGAAGGATATTGATCTGACACAGGCAGTGCTTCCGGATGATGTGATTTTAGCCGGAGATGATGCAAACGATGTGAAAGTCAAGGCAACGATTGAAAAGATAACTTCTCATAAGTTGTCGTTTGAGAAAAAAGATATTAATGTAACAAATAATAGTAATGGTTACAAAGTTGCTTATGATAAGGATAATGACTATTCGATCCTGGTAGATGGACCATCCTCCGTTGTGGATAGTCTGGCGATAAAAGATTTTGTTCCATGGATAGATGTGAATGGTTTAGAACCCGGAACACATGAAGTATCTTTGCACGTGAGAGATGTTGAGGGAGTTACCGTAGGAGCCACAACAAAGCTCAAGATTACTTTAAAAGAAAATAAATAACTGTTCAGAACGATCAGTAGATTACATTTGTGCGGCTTCTTTATAGAATACCGCACAAATCTGATTAGTTACAAATAGTGGATTTGATGAATTGAGGAAATGATTATATGAGACAAAAAACAGAAACAATGCTTTGTGCTGCTTTCATGGAACTACTGAAAAAGTGTCCCTTTTCAAAAATCACGATACAAAAGCTTGCCGGTCAATGTGGAGTGAACCGGCAAACTTTTTATTATCATTTTGACAATATATACGATCTGATGTCAAAAGCATTTGAGTATGAACTGGTACATGAGAGCCACATATATGAAGAAGTAACCTGGGAGTATGCTATGAGCAGGTTCTTACAGTGGATAAAAGATAATCGCGTGATCATTCGAAATATTTTAACAAATGCAGAGCTGCCATATTTAAAAAAAGCTATGTATCCGCTGATTGCAAGGAGTATATCCTGTGGGTATTTTTCAAAAAATACAGAGGCGTTTTCAGGGAAAAAGCAGGAAGAATTTTGCAATGATTTCTTTACATTAGGAATTACACAATATGTTCTTGAATGGGCAGAAAATGATTTCAGAGAACCAATAGAAGATATCATCGCCCATCTGTCGTGGCTTTTACAGAAAGTGTATGCATAAAGTATCTGCATAGGAGGGTAAAAATGATTTCCAGTACATCCAATATAAAAGTAAAAAATATTATAAATCTGAAAAAGAGTGCAAAGGCAAGAAAAAAAGAAAATTGTTTTCTGGTAGAAGGTCCCAGAATGTTTTTTGAGATTCCGAGAGATAGAGTTATGGAATGCTATCTCACAGAAGAATTTGCTGGGAAATACGATAAAGAACTAAGAGGATGGAACTACGAGCTTATCAGTGAAAATGTATGCAGACATCTTTCTGATACGAAAACTCCGCAGGGAGTCATCGCGGTAGTACGAAGAGAAGAACCTGACATTGGAGAACTCATCAATAAAGAAAAGAATCCATGCTTTTTTCTCTTAGAAAGTCTTCAGGATCCGGGTAATCTTGGAACAATTGTAAGAACAGCAGAAGGCGCCGGAGTAACAGGAATCATCATGAACAAAGAAACGGTGGATATTTATAATCCCAAGGTAATTCGTTCTACGATGGGAGCGATTTTCCGAGTTCCTTTTGTTATTACGGATGATCTTCCTCAAGTAGTTGAACAATTAAAACAGAAAGGAATTTCTGTGTATGCAGGACACTTAAAAGGAGATGTATTTTATAAGCAGGATTATCGAAACGGCAGTGCTTTCCTTATAGGGAATGAGGGAAATGGACTTACAGATGAGATTACTGCTTTAGCAGATCATAAGATAAAGATTCCGATGAAAGGAAAGGTAGAATCTTTAAATGCAGCAGTGTCTGCCACGATTCTTATGTACGAAACAATGCGTCAGAGAGAATTTATATCCGATGTGCAGTAGAAGTATGGGGCTGTCGCGCTATTGTTCCAACTTTAGATTATTGAAAAACACAGAGAGACTCCATATATAAATCCACACTCGTTGAAGTACTTCGTCGGATTGTGTCCAGGTCAGTAAGACAAGGGATTGTCTTCTTCCCTTGGATACAATCTCTCCTCGTTCTTCAAATAGTGCAGATTTATATATGGGGTCTCTCTGTGTTTTATTTTTATTTTATCTCGGAACAATAGCCCGACAGCCATTTGTGTAAAGAAAATTAAGGAAGTGGTCATACAAAATGTAGTATGATTAAATAAAAAAGAATCAATAAAGTAGACAAAACGACCATTCAGATAAAATTGTTAAAAAAATAATTATTTAATCTGCTTTAAAAACGACAAAAAAATTGTGCATTATCATGCAAAAACACAAAAGAAACATACAAAAAATGTAAATTGTCTAAATACATCGCACAGAAATTATGTTAATATAAGAGCAGAGGTCAGGAAGGTATTGGGCTTGACCACAACGTAATGAATTATTTTAAGGAGGGTTTACTTATGGCTAAGTACATGATGGCGTTAGACGCAGGAACAACTAGTAACCGTTGTATCTTATTTAATGAAAAAGGTGAGATCTGTAGTGTAGCGCAGGAAGAATTTACACAGTATTATCCACAGCCAGGCTGGGTAGAGCATGATGCAAAGGAGATCTGGCATACACAGTTATCTGTTGCACGTCAGGCTATGGAAAAACTTGGTGTTACAGCAGCTGATATCGCTGGTATCGGTATTACTAACCAGCGTGAAACAACTATCGTTTGGGATAGAGAAACAGGAATGCCAATCTATCATGCAATCGTTTGGCAGTGCCGTCGTACATCTGAATACTGCGATTCCTTAAAGGAAAGAGGATTAGTAGATAAGATCAGAGAAAAAACAGGTCTTGTTATTGATGCTTACTTCTCAGGAACAAAGATTCACTGGATTCTTGAAAACGTACCTGGAGCAAGAGAAAAAGCTGAAAAAGGCGAGTTAATGTTTGGTACAGTTGATACATGGTTAATCTACAACCTGTCTGGAAGAAAGATTCATGTAACAGACTACTCTAACGCAGCAAGAACAATGTTATTTAACATTAATACTCTTCAGTGGGATGATGAGATTTTAGCAGAATTAGATATTCCTAAATCAATGCTTCCAACACCGAAACCATCAAGTGAAATTTATGGTATGACAGATGAGAGCCTCTTCCAGGGAAGAATTCCTATCGCTGGAGCAGCAGGTGATCAGCAGGCAGCTTTATTTGGACAGACATGTTTCAATCCTGGTGAAGCTAAGAATACATACGGAACTGGTACATTCATGTTAATGAATATCGGTAAAGAAGTTAAATTATCTGAGAATGGTCTTGTAACTACAATTGCATGGGGACTTGACGGCGAAGTTAACTACGCATTAGAAGGTTCTGTATTCGTAGCAGGTGCAGCTATCCAGTGGTTACGTGATGAAGTTAAGATCGTAGACGCAGCTCCAGATTCTGAATTCTTCTGTAACAAAGTTCCAGATACAAACGGATGTTATGTAGTTCCTGCATTTACAGGACTCGGAGCTCCTCATTGGGATCAGTACGCTCGTGGATGTATTGTAGGTCTTACACGTGGATGTAACAAAGCGCACATCATTCGTGCTACAGTAGAATCTCTTGCATATCAGACATATGATATCCTTGAAGCTATGCAGGCTGATGCAGGCGTTAAGTTAGCAGCTCTTAAGGTTGATGGTGGAGCTTGTAAGAATGACTTCTTAATGCAGTTCCAGGCAGATATCATTGATGCTCCTGTACATCGTCCACAGTGTGTTGAGACAACAGCTATGGGTGCTGCATATCTTGCAGGTCTTGCAGTTGGATATTGGAACAGTAAAGAAGACGTTATCGCTAACTGGGCTATTGATAAAGTATTTGACCCTGAGATGGACGATGATAACCGTAAGAAATTACTTAAAGGCTGGAAGAAAGCTGTTAAGTGTTCCTACGGATGGGCAAAAGAAGATTAGTTAGACTTGATTTGATTAATAAGAATTAGCCATTTAGTTACATAATAAAATGCAAGAAGGGATCCATTTATAAAATGGGTCTCTTTTTGCGTGTCAGATTTTTCTCTTTTAAGCTCATGTATTCCTGAGTACAGAAAAACGCTGAGAGTGCATTAAATTTGTATTTATCTGGTTATTCACTTGATTATGAATAATAAATATGATAAATTCAGAGATTAGAAAGAGTTGTAAAACGATAAGGAGATTGAAATATGGCAAATATAATTTCAGATGAAACAATCGAATATGTCGGAATCCTGGCCAAGTTGGAACTTTCTGAGGAAGAAAAGGAACAGGCAAAGAAAGATATGGCAAATATGCTTGACTATATTGATACATTGAATGAACTTGATACCAGTGGAGTGGAGCCGATGAGTCATGTATTTCCAGTGAATAACGTATTTAGAGAAGACGTTGTTACAAATGAAGATGACAGAGAAGAGATTCTGGCGAATGCGCCGGAAGCGAAGGACGGAGCGTTTGTAGTTCCAAAGACTTTTGATTAGGAGGAAAGATATGGGGCTTATGGATTATACAGCTGTTGAGCTGGGTAAGAAGATTAAAGCAGGAGAAGTATCTGTTTTAGAAGCGGCGAATGCGGCTATGGATGCTATTAATGCTCTAGAAGAGAACTTTAATTGTTATGTAACTGTACAGGAAAGAGAAGCTATACAGGCAAAAGCGGAAGAACTTCAGAAGAAGATTGATGATGGAATTCTTACAGGACCGCTTGCTGGTGTTCCGGTTGCAGTGAAGGATAATATGTGTACAAAAGGAACTCGCACAACCTGTAGTTCTAAGATTCTCGAGAACTTTGAGCCAACTTATACTGCCGAGGCAGTTCTGAATCTTGAGAAGGCAGGCGCGCTTATTATTGGTAAAACCAATATGGATGAGTTCGCGATGGGCAGTACAACAGAAACTTCTCATTATGGAGTGACAAAGAACCCATGGAATGCAGAGCATGTACCAGGTGGTTCTTCAGGTGGTTCGGCAGCGGCAGTTGCAGCAGGAGAGTGTAGTTACGCGTTAGGTTCAGATACGGGTGGATCGATTCGTCAGCCGGCTTCTTATTGTGGCATTGTCGGAATGAAGCCTACGTATGGTACCGTTTCCCGTTATGGACTCATTGCATACGGTTCTTCTCTTGATCAGATCGGACCGATGGCGAAGGATGTAACGGACTGTGCAACTATTCTTGAAACAATCGCATCCTATGACCCGAAAGATTCTACTTCTGTCAAGAGAGAAGATTATGATTTTACATCTGCTTTAACAGAGGATGTAAAAGGAATGCGCATTGGAATCCCAAAAGATTATATGGGAGAAGGACTGGATGAGGAAGTAAAGGCAGCTGTTCTTTTAGCCGCAAAGAAGTTAGAAGAAAAAGGTGCCATTGTAGAAGAGTTTGATTTAAGCCTTGTTGAATATGCAATTCCTGCCTATTACGTTATTGCTTCTGCAGAGGCAAGTTCTAATCTTGCACGTTTTGATGGTGTGAAATATGGATATCGTACAGAAAGTTACGAAGGACTTCATAATATGTATAAAAAGACTCGTTCCGAAGGCTTTGGACCTGAGGTAAAGAGAAGAATTATGCTTGGTTCTTTCGTGTTAAGTTCAGGTTATTATGATGCATATTACTTAAAAGCGCTTCGTACAAAGGCATTAATTAAACAGGCATTTGATAAAGCATTTGAAAAGTATGATGTTATTTTAGGACCGGCAGCACCAACAACGGCACCGAAGCTTGGAGAGAGCTTAAGTGATCCGATTAAAATGTACCTGGGAGATATCTATACCATTTCTGTAAACCTTGCAGGTCTTCCGGGAATCAGCGTGCCGGGCAGTCTTGACAGCAAAGGCCTTCCGATCGGTATCCAGTTTATCGGTGATTGCTTTAAAGAAAAAAATATTATTCGTGCAGCATATGCATTTGAGCAGAGTCGTGAATTTGTAAATTGGAGTCTGAACGGAAAGGAGGAAAAGTAGAATGAGTAAACAATATGAAACGGTCATCGGTCTGGAAGTTCATGTAGAACTGGCGACAAAAACAAAGATTTTCTGTGGATGCAGCACTGCTTTTGGTGGTGCTCCTAATACACATACCTGCCCGGTCTGTACAGGTATGCCTGGTTCCCTTCCTGTATTAAATAAGCAGGTTGTAGAGTATGCTGCTGCTGTAGGTCTTGCAACAAATTGTACGATTACACAGTACTGCAAGTTTGACCGTAAGAACTATTTTTATCCGGACAATCCGCAGAACTATCAGATTTCTCAGCTCTATCTTCCAATCTGCCGCAATGGACAGGTAGAGATCAATGTAGACGGAAGAAAGAAGAATGTAAGAATCCATGAGATTCATATGGAAGAAGATGCCGGAAAGTTAGTACATGACCCATCTACAGGTAATTCCTTAGTAGATTTTAACCGAAGTGGTGTTCCACTGATTGAGATTGTATCAGAGCCGGATATGCGCTCAGCAGAAGAAGTTATCGCATACCTTGAAAAACTTCGCATGATCATCCAGTATCTTGGAGCATCTGATTGTAAGCTTCAGGAAGGATCCATGAGAGCAGATGTTAACTTATCTATTCGTGAAGTGGGAGCGGAAGAGTTCGGAACAAGAACAGAGATGAAGAACTTAAACTCCTTCAGCGCAATCGCTAGAGCAATCGAGGGAGAGATGGAACGCCAGATTGACTTAATTGAAGATGGTAAGAAAGTTGTACAGGAAACAAGAAGGTGGGATGATGATAAAGAATATTCTTATCCGATGCGTTCCAAAGAAGATGCACAGGATTATCGTTACTTCCCGGAACCGGACCTTGCACCAATCGTAATTTCAGATGAATGGTTAGACGAGATTCGCAGTCGTCAGCCGGAATTTCGTGATGAAAAACAGGCACGTTATAAAGAACAGTTTGGCCTTCCTGAATATGATATCAATATCATTACAGAAAACAAAACACTTACCGACTTATTTGAATCCTGCATCGAACTGGGTGCAGCTGCAAAAGAAGTATCGAACTGGATTATGGGAGACATTATGCGTCTCTTAAAAGAAAAAGAAATGGAAGCTTCTGACATACATTTTAGTCCAGAAAATCTTGTTAAAATGATTCAGATGATTGAATCTGGTGCAATTAACCGTAAAGTAGCCAAGAAGGTATTTGAGGCAATCTTTGACGAGGATGTAGATCCAGAAGTTTATGTAGAAGAGAACGGATTAAAGACTGTAAATGATGAAGGCGCATTACGAAAGGTAATCGAAGAAATCGTTGCGAATAATCCAAAGTCTGTAGAAGACTATAAAGCTGGAAAGAAGAAAGCAATGGGATTTTTTGTAGGTCAGACTATGAGAGCCATGAAAGGAAAAGCAGACCCGGCAATGGTAAATCAGATTCTCAAAGAAATATTAGATTAATACTAATCTGTAGATTTCATGTAGACGAAAAAAGAAATAATACCATATCCCATCTGCTCTGTAGTCGCTGTGTT
>ERZ773183.61-NODE-61-length-133581-cov-10.839717_pt1 | contig 133581 bp, 131 predicted proteins | sample MGYA00580532_ERZ773183 | MGnify/ENA primary metagenome ERZ773183 (study PRJEB29015, sample SAMEA2737791) | human gut metagenome | biome: human gut; feature: human-associated habitat; material: faeces | place: China | collected 2012 ...
CCTGCGGCCTTTGCGTCCCGAACGCAACGCTCTACCAAGCTGAGCCACATCCCGTAACGCAAAATATATTACCACATTTTTATCCTTTTGTCTACAGATAGAGGCTCAAGGTTTACAGAATTATGTAATTTTTCAGGAGGTTTTTCCTATCTTCCATATAGCGTCGATGAGCGTGTATATATCGCTTTTAGTGTTATAAGGGCCGACGCTGATCCTCACCGCCCCCGTATCCCATGTTCCTATAGTCTTGTGCGCCAGTCCTGCGCAGTGGTATCCTCCCCGCACGGCTATCTGGTAGTCATTATTTAAAAGCGCAGTGACTTCTTCCGCCTCAAGTCCGTCTATGGTTATAAGCGATATGCCTGTCTTTTCGGACGGCGACGGCCCATATAACTTTACGAACTCCATGTTCATCAGATTTTCGTCAAGGCAAGTTATCAGATCTTCCTCGTACCGGCCTATGACGTCAGGACCGATCTTTCCCACAAATTCAGCGCTTACGCCAAGGCCTATTATGGCCGGAGCGTTTACCGTTCCCGCTTCAAACCCCTCCGGAAACTCCCGAGGCTGAAGCCTGCTCTTTGATTCAGTTCCCGTGCCGCCTTCCATTATCGGCGTTAAATTCACCCACGGCGCAGCATACAGAGCGCCTGTTCCCAGAGGGCCCAAAAGCCCCTTATGTCCCGGAACCGCCAGCATGCTGATGTTGAGTCTTTCCACATCGAGGTCCATCATCCCCGCCCCCTGGGCGCCGTCTACCATCAGGGCCACTCCCCGCTTTTTTGCTATGAGACTTATCTCTTCAAGGGGCATCTTACTTCCCGTCACATTTGAGGCGGCAGTCACCACTATCAACTTGGTATTGGATTGTATGGCCTTTTCTATGTCGCACGGATTTACCATGCCCAGCCTGTCTGCCCTGACTATTGAATGTTGTACTCCATATCTTTCCAGCGCTTTGAGAGGTCTGAGGACAGAATTATGTTCCATAGACGTGGTTATGGCATGATCTCCTTTTTTGAGAAATCCTTTTAAGCCCATGTTCAAAGCTTCTGTAGTATTCTTAGTGAACACCAGCCTCTCGCCATTTTTGATGCCAAAGAGTCCGGCTACCTTGCGCCTGGCGTGATACACTTCCTCTCCCGTCCTGAGAGACATTGCGTGCCCGGACCTACCCGGGTTGCCGCAGTATTTTGCCATACATTCTTTCATGGCAGCTATCATCTCCTTTGGCTTTGGAAAAGACGTCGCTCCGTTATCAAGATATATCATATTCGTATCCCCGCATAATAAAAATAGAGGACTTTAAGTCCTCTATATATTATGCTCATCGTCTCTTCGTTGTTACCGCCTGTCATTCCCCATGGCTTATTATACCGCTGCCGCTTATAGGGATGACTTCTCCGCCTAAGACGGACTCTGACTTTATGGCGGCCTTCCCGAAATCTTTGATCCTGGCCAGTATTTCCCTGAGATCCCTGTAGCTTTGACCTGCGTACTCTTCCTGATCAGAAGCTACGCCCCACACGTCAAGTCCCAGTTCTTCGCCTACATACAGCGCCCTGTACTGATGATATTTCTGGGTGACTACGATGGCCCTCTCTACCCCGAATATGCTGGAAGCTCTGTACATCGAATCATACGTTGAAAATCCGGCGTGGTCGCAGAAGATATCCTCCTCAGGCACCCCCGCCTCTTTAGCATACTTGAGCATGACATGTATCTCGTTATGTTCCTGCTGTCCGTTATCGCCGCTGAGCAATATTTTGGAAGCCACTCCCTCTTTATAGAGCTGTATACCTGCGTCCAGCCTGTCTTTAAGCATGGGCGAAGGCGTATCCTTATCAGTGATGCCCGCTCCCAGTATTAGTATGCAGTCCGGCTCTAGTGCCTTCATTTCAGATATATTTTCATTATCATAAGCTGTCTCACCCGTAACGGTGTATATGATCTTATCCTCTACGCTGTTCTTGACCGAAAAGTTCACCATGAGAACTGATACCGCTGCCAAAGCAGCTATGATTACGGCGGCTGCTGCTATAGTTTTCAGAATCTTCTTTTTTGCAGTCATAAGCCTCTCTCTTCCCATTCTTCTCTGAGAATAGAATAGACCATATTGTCTCTGTCACTGCCGTCATAGATCCTGTATCCCCGTCTCTGGCGGCCTTCAAATTTGAATCCGCATTTTTCTATGACTCTCTGAGACCTCTTGTTGTCGGGAGAAGTGCATATAGCCATAACGGTAAGGTTAAACTCCCTGAAACCGTAATCCATCACAGCTACAGCTGCCTCTGTCATGTATCCTCTTCCCCAGAATTCTCTGCCGAGAGAATATCCCATCTCTTTGCTGCTTACATCTTCTCTGCGCCTGTCCGGTTCCAGACCTATACTGCCTACTATCCTGCCGCTTTCCTTCTCGCGAATAGCCCATACGGCGTGAGGCATAAATACATTTCTTATTATCTCCCTCGATTCTTCTATGCTTTCATGAGGTTTCCATCCGGCCCTTGGCCCTACCTCCGGATCCTTCGCGTAGCTGTAGAGGCCTAAAGCGTCCTCCTGACAGTCCCTCCAAGGGGTAAGAACGAGTCTCTCTGTCGTGATTTCTTTCATCTCATTTCCTCTTTACTCGGTGGTGCTCAATATCTCATTGCTCTTGGTCTCTATCTGACTCACCTTCATATTGGCCGCGTCGTCAGGATCTACATCCTCCAAAAGCCCCAGTATATTGCTTCCCAGATAAATAGTCTTTAGTGTTTTTCCATCGAGAGTCACTTTACTGTACTCCGTAAAATTCTTGCCCTTTATATAGTACTTATCCCCTATCTTGACCACTTCGTCGATAGTTATATCCTTCACGCCCATCTTCATGTCCGTAGGCTCAAACGGGTTCTTCCCTCCATAGAGGTAGTACTTTCCGTAGAGGATATCATATCCTATCGCTTTCAGATCTTCAAGATACGTCTCGCTGTTTTTGTGGTTCTGCTGATAAGTAAACACCGTTCCCACCTGCATATCCAGCATCTCGGTTACGTGCGCCGCCAACTGATACGAATACATATCCTCATCGTCGCCGTCGAGGCCGAAGTTGCTCCAGATGACATATTCTGTTCCGTAAAGGTTTCTGCTGGCCAGATCGTCCTCGGTCATATCTATGGCCGGTATATGGTCTCCGTACATGACCAGAACCACCGGTTCGTCATAATTGCTCAGAGCTTCTGTAAGCTGTCCGATGAAATTATCCATCTCATGTACCTGATTGACATAATATTCAAACTTCCACTTCAATTCTTCTGACGGGGCGGAAGTGACCGTGATCTCTGGGTTTTGAATTACCTGCTCACTAGGATATTTTCCATGTCCCTGTACGGAAATGGTATATATCATATCTCTGGATTCCGTTGAATTAAGGGCGTCCAGCATAGACTCGGTTAAAATGTTGTCTTTGGCCCAGTTCTTAGGAGTCTTTTCCACATCGCTCATGTACTCTATGCTGGTGAAGGTGTCCAGTCCCATGTTGGCGAACACCGTATTTCTGTTATAAAATACAGCTCTGTGATTATGTATGGCATGAGTGGAATATCCCAGGCTCTTAAGGTCATATCCGAGAGTTTCCATAGTCTTTTCTTTGAGCACCGACTTATACGGATATTCTCCGGGACCGAAAAATTTAGCGCTGATGCCCGTCATGACTTCAAATTCCACGTTGGCTGTTCCGGCTCCGCAGGCCGGTACGGTGAGCTGCCCCGACGGATAGTTGTTTACCAGATTCCTGAAATTAGGACATGCTTCTTTTGATGTTTCTATAGAAGTTATATTGGACGGATCTATAAACGATTCCAGCTGGAGGAAGATTATATTGGGATGTTCTTCATCTTCATCCTTTTGAGTCAGCAGCATAGCGTTGTCATCTCCCAGCTCCTCATCGCTGAAGATATCGAGCATCCTATCTTGACTATAATTGTCAGGCTTGCTTATTCCGGTATTGAGCCAGGTATTGGTAAAGCAGTATACTACGCCGTAATCTCTGTAGGCATACGCCAGATTTCCGAAGAAAGTCTCTATCTTTCCCGTCTTTATCATGATGGAAGTGGCGCCGAAAGTTACAGCCAATACAAGAAGAACTCCTATGAGATTTCTCTTCCACTTTACGCGCTCTTTCTTCTTCGGCCCTTTTATAAAGAGCAGAACCAAGAGTCCTATGGCTACCGCCACGCCTATGGCTGCCATGACTATCTGGAAGGTAGACATATAATTGCTGACTATAGTTATACCGTCGTCCAGTATGCTCAGATCTTTGACCGTGAAGGGAGTCATTCTCTGGGTTAGTATCACTCCGTTTACTATTCCTATTACAAGCCAGAAGAGCGAAACTATGGTGAACACGAACAATCTCCTCTTAAATACAGAGGCGATCACCAGAGTAGCAAATATTATCAGCGTGTTATATAAGAATACTATAGGTTCGTCTATCAGAAACTGAAAGCCTCCCCATACAGAGGTCGTCGGCATCCTTCCCAGAGTCTCTATGACCAGATTCAAAAGCAGCGCCCATACGGCCGCTCCGGCAAAACTGGTATGTACGGCCTTGAGGACAAATTTCCTCTTTCCCATGGTCTCTACTTCCTGTATGGTCTCTTCGACTTTTCTGTCCAGCTTTTCAAACTTGTCGAATTTTACAGGTTCTTTTTCCGTCTCATTGTTTAAATTGTTGCTTTGTTCTTTGTTAGGTTCCTTATTCATAATCTCTTATCCACCTCGTTAGCAATTTTGGCAAATTCCTCAATAGTGAGGGTCTCCGCCCTTCTGGCCGGATCGATACCGGCTGCTTCTAAAGAATCTCTTATTAAATCCCTGTCTGTCCCTTTTAATACTTGCATAGAATTGAGAAGAGTCTTTCGCCTCTGACTGAATCCGGCCTTTACACATTTGAAAAAGAGCTTTTCATCAGTCAGCTCTGCCGGTTTTTCTCTCCTCATGAAGAGCCTCAATACGGCAGAGTCCACGTTAGGCTGCGGAACAAATGCGCTCCTTGGCACATCCAGTATCTTCTCAGCCGTGCAGTAATACTGCACCGCTACAGAAAGCGCTCCGTAAGCCTTAGTTCCCGGCAAAGCCCTGATCCTGTCGGCCACTTCCTTTTGCATCATTATGGTTATGCTTTCGGCTTTTACCCCTTCCTCCAGCAATTTCATTATGATGGGAGTAGTTATATAGTAGGGCAGATTTCCCATTATTTTAACATTTTCAGGCTTTTCCCCGGATATGAGCTTTTTTGTATCGAGTTTGAGAATATCTTCATTTATGATCTTCACGTTGTCAAGTCCGGCCAGAGTCTCGTCCAAAATAGGGATCAGATTTTTATCTATCTCTACGGCTATCACCCTTTTAGCCCGCCGGGCTGCTTCCCGGGTTATTACTCCTATACCCGGGCCTATTTCGATCACCGTATCTTCGGGACCTATGTCCGCCCCTTCGATGATTTCGTCTATTATAGATTTATCTGTCAGGAAATTCTGACCCAGACTCTTGGAAAATCTGAATCCATATCTGTTTCTTATATCCTTTATATAGGAAGTTTCGTATAGCTTCATCTCTCGTTCCCTCCCCGGCAGGCTCTCCTGACCGCCTCATCAAACTCTTTTCTCGTCACGCCGAAGCTGTTAAGTTTTTTGATGAATGTACTGCTGTTGCCGTAGCCTATGCCCAGGATCTCTCCCACCTGCTGTCTCTTTTCCCTGGAGCCGGCTCCTCCGGCAAGCCCTGCCTCATCCATGTCTCTTTGGGTGAATTTCATGCGAATGGTTTCATGAGACGGCGTACACACTTTAACTAAAACTTTGGCAATATCTTCGGGAGATGCGTTTTCTACACCTATATCCCCGTTTTTCAAGGCTTTAGCTCTGGGCATATATGAATGTCTGCTCTCGGGAAACCTCTCGGTCAGCCTGCGTCTTATCTCCTCTCCGGAAAAATCAGGGTCGGTAAGTATTATCAGACCCTTTTCTCTGTATGCTTTTTCCAAAAGTTCCCACGTCTCTCTTTTTATTCCGAAGCCATGGGTTTCTATTATGAGGGCGTCCGTCACCTTGCGAAGCGCCGCCGTATCATCTCTGCCTTCTACAACTATAGCTTCTTTTATCTCAAGTCTGTCCATATCACTTTGCCTCGTCGTTACCTTCTCCCTGTTCATCCGATACGAGGAATAGTATCTCGCCGCTCTTTATCATCTTCAGCTCTTTTCGCGCCTGCTGCTCTATATATTCAGCCGAGTCTATCTGATCCATCTCTGCCGTGAGATCTTCTTTCAGTTCAGTGAGCCTGTTGTTAGTCTCAAGAAGCTTGTCTCTTTCGCTCTTAAGTTTAAGTATCTTTACTGCGGATACGACAATAGACGTGATAAATATGAGAATTATCACGCCGGCAATAAGTCTTTTCGCATTAGCTATTTTATTCTTCTTTTTTCCTCGCTTGTCGGTCTTGCCCTGAACGTCGGGTTTTCCGCCGCTGACACCTTTGAGCTTTTTTCTCTCTCTCGTCGCCCGGCGTCTCTCTTGGCGCTGCCTCTGAGCTTCGGAAATGTTAAATTCCCGGTTGTTCTTTTCGAACTCCCTGAGTCTTTTCCCCTTTTTACTCATGCTCTTACCTGTCTTGTGATACGATTTTCTCTTATGCGTCAAAATCTTTGATTTCGCTAACGTCGTGAGGTTATTATACCATAATCGCGGGCGCCCTGCGCCGCAGCGGACGCGGCAGCGGTGGTTCAATGAACCCTTCCTCTCGGCGGTAGCCTTCGGAGGCCGCCGTGAATTGCCAGCTCTGCTGCAGCAGAGCCGCATGCTGTATTTTCTTAGCCCTTTATACTGTTTCTACAGCATTTTAGGAAGAAAAACGGCCTGAATGACGTTGCAAAGACGGATATGCTGTAAATTTTGATTTATTATTGCGATTCTACAACCATTTTAACAAATTCTGTTGTAGAATTTGTGCTTTTTTCTGCAGAATACAGCATGCGCTGTTTTTCGCCGCAGCGGACGCGGCAGCGGCCGGCCATATTTCTTTAGAAATACGGAGTTTATGATACAATGTTCTCTTATGCGTCAAAATCTTTGCTTTCGCTAACGCCGTGAGGTTATTATATCATAGAAGAATTTTCTCCACAACCAAAGGCCTGCCGCAAAGGCTATGCCGCTTGTGAGAGTCAGCTTTCCGTTCTGGCAGAAAAATGAGAAATCTCCTATGAAAAACGCTATTGCCATACAGCAGAAAATCTTTGTTATCACAGTAAATATTTTCTTGTTTTTAAAGAATCGGCTTATAAAAAGGCGGAAGACATCTATTATCAGGCCTGCGGTCAGGCCGCAGTATACCATGACGGCTATTACTTTAAGCTGGCTCTGTATCAGGTCGGTCATGACCGTCTCTTAAAGATTCCAAAGACAGATTTTTTCTCCTTCACCTTCTTGTCAGTATAGCTGAATGAACATATTCTGCCGCTGACAACGAGGATCCCTTCTTCCAGATCGAGCCTCTCTATATTGAGCTTTTCTCCCGTTATCTCTATACCGCCGTCCTTTAAATTAGCCCACAGATTATCCTCATCGAACGCGTCTACGTCGACGACTTGACTTATAGTTATCTTTTCCCTGTTCTCAAGGGTAATATAATGATTATCCATATACTCCTAACCTCCTCCTAACAAAAGAGTTCGTTTAAGTATATGGAAACGCAGGCCGGTTAAGAACCGACCTGCTTCATCTTTTAAGTGTAAAGTGACGGATCCACGTGATTGCCGTTTATTATGATCTCAAAATGACAATGAGGTCCCGTACTGTTTCCCGTATTGCCGACGGCAGCGATATTTTGTCCCTGGAACACCTTATCGCCTACCGAAACATAGAGCTTGCTGCAATGGCCGTACAGCGTTCTTACGCCTCCGCCGTGATCTATTATGACGGTAAGGCCGTAGCCGTAATACCAGCCGGCAGTAACTACAGTTCCTCCGTCTGAGGCTCTTATCGGTGTTCCCACCGAGGTGGCGTAATCGTCTCCAAGGTGCATACGTCCCCATCTGTAGCCGTATCTGGAAGATATGGCCACATTGACCGGCCTCAGGAATGTTCCCGTTCCCACGGTGGCAGGTTTCACCTTAGTTCCTTTTAGAATGACTTTGCTTACAGGTTCCACTATAGTTTCCCTGCTCAGATCTTCTCTCTCTGTTATCTCTCCGTTATGTCTTGTTATTCTGGCGGTTACGCTGGCTCTTCCCTCTTCACCTTCTCTGCTGGTGACTTCTTCGCCTTCATAATAATAGCTCGAATCTCTGTATTCCGTTTCATAAGGTATGCTCTCGGCGAAAGTGGAAACCTCGATAGTCTCCAGCGTTAGGAGAGGAACCTCTTTTTCTATGACGATCTTATCTCCTATGTGTATCATAGATTCCATCGTCAATCCCGGATTCATGGCGGCTAATTCATCTATGGAGAATCCCAGTTTTTCACAGATTCCATACATCGTGTCGCCCTCTTGCACCACGTATTCGGCCGCCTGCTGTCCGCCGTTTCTCAGCTTCTCGACAGCTGCGCTCCTGTTGCTTATATTAGGCAGCTTTGTGCTTATAGCCTCGATTTCCACATCTTCGACGAATCCGATATATTCGTACTCTGTGGTATCGGCATCTGTTATAAATATATCCTTGATATCTGAAAGCACCTGCTCAGCTATCTTCTCGTTTTCCACTATGACTTTGACCTGACCGTCTACGACGATGGCGCTGGCCTGGGCATTGATTTCTCCCATATATGTAAGTCTTCTGAGGACATCGTCCTCAGTATCGACCTCTTTGCCGTAAGATACTACTGTTCTGAATGTTATATCTTCTTCGGGGTCTATGACTATATTGGAGCCATATTCCTGAGAAAGTTCTTCGCTGGCAAGTTCCAGAATCTCTACCACGTCTTTCTGCTCTTTTACTATGCCTAAAGGTCTTCCGTTATACGAATATTCGTATCCGGTGGTGAGAGCGAAAGCGATAGCTATCACTATGAAAGCGCTTCCGAGAATTATGGAATTTTTGATTATATCGTTTTTATACTCTATACTTTTAACTCTGATGTCGTGAAGTCTTCTTCCAAAGACCACCAGAGTCTTGAGTATGAACCACTCTACCACGGCGCTGGCCTTGTCGTAGAAATTTATTACTGCGGCTCCTATGTTGACCAGTCCGTTGGACCCGGCTTCCCATATTTCTTCCAGCTCTTCGAGAATTTCATCTACGGCTTCTACCGCGTCTGCCGCCTTATCCCAAATCACGCTAAAGACAGAAATTTTTTCCTTCTTTTCGGAGTTCTTCTCAGAAAATTCATTATTGCTTTGAGTATCGGTGACTTCTTTCTTTTTCTTTATTTTTTTGATGAAGTCGAACTTTGCCATAATTCTGCTTCTCCCATTCTTTCTTTGGTGCAGGAACAGCGGTTTCCATCTTCCGTCATTCCCGTATCGCCGCATTTGTCGCAGGCATACTTTACATCTGTGTAATCTTCCCGGTAGTTGTTTTCTGTCAGAAGCACTGCTCTCTCTTCTTCCAGCAGCTTCATGAGCCTTTTCATTTCATTGAGCTTTAGAGAATCTCCTGACAAGACTGCTCTGGAAATATTCTGCCCCAGTTCCAGAAGATCCTCATCGACTTCCCGGATCCTGGGGATCTTTTTGTACACTTCCGCTCGTCTTGCCTGGGCTTCTTCTTCAGCCTTTTCACGCAGATAAGCGTAATATTTGCTGAGGACTGCCTGAGTAACGCCGGCGCTGCTGTTGACATTTCTTCCGCTTATCCTGGCTTCTTCAAACCAGTTCAGAAGAACTCTGTTGACATATCTGAGGTTAGGACTGGAAATGAAGGAAGCTCTCGTACACGCTTCCAGAACCTTATCCAAGTTAAACTTCATCTCGTCCAGCCAGCTGTCTATCATTTCTTTTTCCGCTTCAGTGGCTCCTCTGTTCAGACCTAAAGTCCTGAGTATTCTCTTGTATACCCCCATCCTCTGGTCCAGGGCCGACAGCCTGTCCTTTACGTCGTCTCTGGACCTAAGCCCTTCTTTAGTCCATTCTCTGACCACTTTTGCTATGTAGTTTATGCCGGTCTTTCCCTTTTCGAAACAATACTCGCAAGCGGCGAAGACCACCTCGGGCGATGCACCGTCATCCTCTGTCAAAGAGAATATTTCCTTTATCTCGGCGGATGAAAGTCCCGTACCTTTAAGCTTCTCTATCTGTACGAGAAGTTCTTTGAGACTTTGATCATACAGCCCCGTATCACCGGCTCTTCTGCTGTCTGTTCTTTCATCTCTGTTTGACGAAACTTCCAGAGGCTTTTCTTCTTTGCCGTACATCAGCGCTCTCATCTGCCTGAATTTTATATCATAATCTCCACCGCCTTCATGGCTTTTCTCCACTACTCCCATCGAAGCCCAGTAGTCCCACGCCTCGTCTATCCTTTTTCGGCTCATGGAAAGCTGCCCGGCCATCTGGTCGTAAGACATCGGCGCATCATTCTGACTGTAAAGCAATCCGTAAAGATACACTTTCACAAAGTCTCCCGGCGCGGCAGGCATATATTCATTTATAAAGATGTTCTCCACGTCTGTCGCCAGAAGGTAGAAGTCTCTTATCTTTTCTCTGGTAAAACTCATGCTGTCAGGCTCCGTTCAGATCCGCAAGAAGTTTTTCAAGGTCCAGGCCGTGACCTTCCGCCGCCTGCTCTATGGTTTCCATCTCAGCTCCGGGACATCCGGCGCATGTGAGCAGGTGTTTTTCAAAGATTTTTTCGTATTTTTCATTCATTTCCAAAACTTGAGATACAGTCATATCTTTAGTGATCATCGCTTTACCTCCTGTATTTGATTTAGCTGGGGGATCGTGCCGGCAAACTCCTTTGTCTCATTCAGGCGAGAGATTGAAATCTCTCTTCTCCCAAAATATGAAGCCCTCACCCTTCCCCATAGAGGCGGGGCGTACGGCGCAGTTAGAGTTTAGTTTGTTACAGCGCTTTGTCGCTGAACTTGGTGTATCTTGCAACCCATGTCAGGTCTATCCTGTCGGTAGGTCCACTCCTGTGTTTAGCGATATTTATCTCGCATACTCCGGGTTTTTCAGTGTTCTCATTGTAATAATCGTCTCTATACAGGAACATGACTATATCCGCGTCTTGTTCTATAGAGCCGGACTCTCGCAGGTCCGACAGCATAGGCCGCTTATCCTGCCTCAGTTCCGGTGCTCTTGAAAGCTGTGAAAGCACTATGACAGGGCAGTTCATTTCTCTGGCAAGCAGTTTCAGGTGTCTGGATAAGGCGCTGATCTCCTGCTGTCTGCTGTCTGCTCTTCCGTCGAAAGTCATCAGCTGAAGATAGTCTACCACTATCAGATCCAGACCCTGCTCCGCCTTGAGCCTCCTGCATTTGTTTCTCATTTCCATTATGGAAATGCCCGGCGTATCGTCTATGACTATTTTAGTGTTGTTAAGTTCATTCAGCGCAAAATTTATCCTGTCCCAATCCTTCAGGTCTAATGTTCCTTTTTTCAGTTTTTCTGACTCTACTCTGGCCTGCATGGCTATAAGCCTCTGCCCCAGCTGTTCCTGAGACATTTCCAGACTGAATATCAGGACAGAAGCCCCAGCTTTTACTGCGCTCTGCTGAGCTATGTTCAGGGCGAAAGCTGTCTTTCCCATTCCGGGACGAGCTGCGACGATTATCAGGTCTGAGGGCTGAAGGCCTGAAGTCTTTTCATCCAGCTGCTTGAATCCTGTCGGCAGACCGATGACCTGGCCCTTATTCTGCACCGCCTGATCTATTATTCTAAGGTTTTTCATCAGAACGTCCTGAATCTTAGCGTAGTCGTTTCTCTGCCGCTTCTGAGCTATGCGGAATATATCTCCCTCGGCATAGTCAAGCAGTTCCTCGGCTGCCATCTTATCATCGTATCCCTTTATGGTTATATCTTCTGCCGCAGTTATGAGCCTGCGCAGCATTGCCTTCTCAGAAACGATCTTGGCGTATTCTCCTGCATTGGCAGTAGAAGGTACTTCTGCAGTCAGCGTAGCTATATATGCCCTTCCGCCTACCATATCCAGAGTTTTTCTCCTATTGAGTTCTTCACATACGGTCAGCATATCTACCGCCGTATTCTCCCTATAGAGGTTCATTATAGCGTCGAATATCTCTCTGTGGCTTTCATTATAGAAGTCTTCCGGCTTCACCTCTTCTGTTACGTCCAAAAGAACTTCCTTATTGAGCATGACTGCCCCAAGAGCAGATCTTTCGGCTTCCTCGTTATGCGGAGGGATCCTTTCCATATTTTTCTCCTGATCGTCTTGTAGTTATTATTCAGCTTCTATTTTTACCTTAAGTTCAGCGCTCACCTCTGAATAAAGCTTGATATCTACCGACATCTCGCCTGTCTGTTTTATAGGTGAAGAAAGCTGTATCTTTTTCTTATCTACTTCTATGCCGTGCTGAGATTTAAGCCCCTCGGCTATATCTTTTGACGTTATGGATCCAAAAATTTTTCCTCCGTCTCCGGCTTTTGTTTTTATAGTTACCGTCAAATTGCCTATCTTTTCGGCCTGCTCTTTAGCGGCGGCCTTCTCTTCTGCCTTTTTCTCGGCTGCTATAGCCTTCTGCTTTTCAAGATGTCTTATGTTTCCTTGAGTTGCCTCTGTGGCCAGACCCTTGGGAATAAGCATGTTTCTGGCATATCCGTCACTGACTTTTACTACATCTCCGGCTTTACCCGTGCCTTTTACATCTTTATTTAAAATGACTATCATCGTTGTTCCTCCATTATTTCAAGTATTTTTTCTATCGCTTCTTCGGGGCTTATATCCACCTGCGCCGCAGCCGTAGTCAGGTGTCCGCCACCGTTAAATCTCTCCATTATCAGCTGGACGTTTACTTCTCCCAAAGACCTGGCGCTTATGACCGTCTTGCCTTCGTTATTTACTCCGGCTACGAAACTTGCCTTCATTCCCTTTATGGTGAGAAGCTCATCTGCTACCTGAGCGCATATGACCTGTTCGTCAGCATGTCTCTTGTCACAGACTGCGCACATCACTCCGCCTTCATGACTGACTGCCCCGGCCAGAGCCCGAGCTTTTATCATGAAGCTTTCCTGATCCTCCTGGAAGAACCTGCTTACCTCGGAAGGATCTGCTCCCTGTCTCCTGAGCCATGCGGCCGCTTCAAAGGTCCTTACGCCCGTCTTTACAGCAAATCCATTGGTATCCACGGTGATTCCTGCCAGCAAGGCTTCTGCTTCCAGTTTAGTCAGAGCCTTCTTACCTGTCATATATTGAAGTATCTCCGCCACCAGTTCGCTGGCCGAAGAAGCATATGACTCCATATATGCCAGAACGGGATTTTCTATAAAGTCCTCTACTCTCCGGTGATGATCGATTATCACCTTTCGTTCGCATATGTCAAGAAGCTGCGGGCACTGAACCATGCTGGGCCTGTGAGTATCCATAACCATGACCAGACTGTCTTTGTCTGCCAGGTTCTTAGCCCTTTCGCTGGAGATGAACCTGTAATTATCGCTGTCCTTGGCCTGCTTAAATATAGCCTGCAGCGGTTCTTTATAATTATCTATGACTATATAAGGCTCTCTGTCGCAGATAGCGCACATCCTGTATATTCCCAGAGAAGCTCCGAAGCAGTCCATATCAGGGTTTGTATGTCCCATTATGAAGATCTTCTTGGACTGATCTATCAGTTGTCTGAGCGCATGGCCCACTATCCTGGATTTTCCTTTGTTTCTCTTTTCTACGGTCTGCAGCTTTCCCCCGAAATATTCTATTTTCATATTTCTCTTGAGTACCGCCTGGTCTCCGCCTCTTCCAAGAGCCAGATCAAGAGCTGCGTCTGCGTACTCTTCTGTCTGAACAGGAGTCTTTCCTCCGGCTCCCACGCCTATGCTCAGGCTCACCGGAAAATCTGCCGCCGTCTCTATGGCTCTGACCTCATCCAATACGTCGAACTTGGCCATGACTACATCGTCCAGGTACTGCTGTTCAAAAGAAGCTATATACGAATCGTCTCCCATCTTATTTATGGAAGCTTCTATCTTTTCTGCCCAGCGTCTTATTATCCTATCTATCTCACTTGGGACGGTGATCCTGTACTCCGCCGAGGTGTTGGATATAAGCTCATCGTAGTTGTCTATCTGTATCTTGGCAAGACATAGCTTTTCATTGTTATATTTATCTTTGAGTTCCTCAAGGTTAGTCACATCTCCAAAGAGTATGGCCAGATTGCCGTCCTCCTCGTCGCTGACTTTGTTGCATATGAGTTTAAAAATTTTTCCGTTCCTCTTGAGCAGAGGGTGTGATTCGGCCTCCGCAGCAGCATAAAGCTCGGACGCTCTTATGCCGGTTAAGGCAAAGATATCCGAATCTACAATGCCGTCATATAAAAATACCTGGCCGATCTTGTCCCCGGCAGAGATGACCCTGCCCTTTTTATTTATCACGCATATCGGCAGAGGAATGTAAGATGACATAAAGTCTTCAAGCTTCATAGTTGTCATGATCTTGCTCCTTGAGATCTCGCCTTTTGGGGCGAGGATACTATTATTTTAACATTACACATTTATTTTTACGTGTTGATTTTGTGATAATCTTATGCTTTACAAAAAGACATAGCGCCGTGAGGTTATTATACCATAATCGCGGGCGCCCTGCGCCGCCGCGGACGCGCCAGCGGCCGGCCGTATTTCTTTAGAAATACGGAGTTTATGATACAATGTTCTCTCAGGCGTCGAAATCTTTGATTTCGCTAACGCCGTGAGGTTATTATACCACATTATCTAAAGATTTTCATCTACAAGATATTGTATATCTTGTAGATCGAGGGCTTCTGCCTCAAATCAGGGAATGAATCTTAAAGTCGGCTATATGGATTCTATCTGTTTCAGAGGGCTACCGCACCTGCTGCATCTGTATCGGCCGGGCTGCCTAATTAGTGGGCACATCCTCTTCCTCTCATATATCTGTCCGCAGCCTTCACATCTCACGACATATTTTACCTTTTCTGTCTGCTGTTCCTTAAGACCGAGTTCGCTGTATTCAGCCGTACGCCTTATCTTATAACCCAATCTCGCTTCAGCCAATGCTCCATATTCTTTCCATTTTTTACCATGGTCGAAGCATCCCGGACATGTATGTATGAGTTCATGAGCTATGATTTGGCATATGATTTTTTCTTCACCCTGAGCCACTATACCTGCGATTTCAATGGCATAATGCGTGTTTCCATCAGCGCCTTTTATTTTACGGCATGCTCCCAGCCTCTTTTTTGTTCTCGTGTTTACGGTTATCCCATGGATATGATCCGAAACAGGTATTTCGATGTCTTTCAATTCTTTCGCAACCTTCTTGAGGAGGCGGTCAAGTTTTCTGTCCATAATTATAAAAGTCCCTTTTATCAAGGGACTTTCCTCCTATATGATATTTAAGCAGAATAATCCGTAAATCACAGCCGCATTGACTATTATTCCTATGGGGAATGACACTCTAAATTTTAACTTCTGAGTCTTGTGATGAAACACCGCAGCTCCTGCAGATGTTCCTACTGCTCCCATGGCGAAAGTCACTATTATCAGAGTCTTCTCTCTTATCCGCGGCTTGTTTTTCTTTGCTCGATGTTTATCTATTCCCATCATGGAGAAGGTTATAAGGTTCCACACAACCATCATGACTATCAAAAGTTTCATGTGAAACATCCCCCTCTATGCAAGTGTTTTCAAGAGTTCGATTAACCTGTTAAGTTCATCTCCGGAATAATACTCGATCTCTATCTTTCCCTTTTTCCCTGCGGCGTTTATGCTCACCTTAGTTCCAAAGATGTCTTTCAGATCTTCCTCCACTCTTGCCACGTCCGGATTTTTTCTCTTAGAAGCGGGTTTCCTCTTCTTCGCCCCCGGACTGCCGGCCGCAAGTTTTTCGGCCTCTCTTACAGAAAGTCCCTCCTTGATCATCTTTTCCCAGATAGATCTTCTCATATCTTCATCGGAGGCCGCAATGAGCGTCCTTCCGTGTCCTGCGGAGATTCTTCCGTCAGCGATACTTTCTCTTATGTACTCCGGAAGTTTAAGAAGCCTCATGGAATTAGTGATATACGGTCTGCTCTTTCCTACGCTCCTTGAGACCTGCTCCTGCGTCATTCCGAAAGTCTCAGTCATCTGTCTCAGTCCTTCGGCTTCTTCTATTGGGTTCAGATCTTCTCTCTGCATATTCTCTATTATAGCGATAAGCATATTCTGCTCGTCGTCGAGATTTCTTATGAGACATGGTACCTGGGAAAGCTCGGCTTTTATGGCGGCTCTCCATCTTCTCTCACCTGCGACGATCTCGTAGCCGCGGCTCTTTTTTCTGACCACTATAGGCTGAATTATTCCATGCTCTCTTATAGAAGCGGCCAGCTCTTCTATCTTCTCCTCGTTAAAGGTCTTACGAGGCTGATTTGCATTGGGCATTATATCGTGAATCTTTATGTATCTGACCGTATCCTTTTCGTCACCATCTTCCCTGTTCTTGATAACCTCTGTTTCTTTGGGCGCTTTTACAGGAACGTCAGCAAATAGAGCGTCCAGGCCTCTTCCGAGACCTCCTTTTTTCGGAACTGCCATGCTATTCCTCCTCTAATTCAAGAAATTCTTCCGCGAATTCCATATAAGCTTCCGCGCCCTTGGATTTAGGATCATATTCCGTTATGGGAAGTCCATAACTTGGAGCTTCTGCCAGTCTTACGTTACGCGGTATAACGGTAGAATATACTTTTCCGCCGAAATATCTTTTTACCTCCTGAACCACTTGCGCAGACAGATTAGTTCTTCCATCGAACATGCTCAATATAACCCCCTGAACTTCAAGGGCAGGGTTGAGGCTCTTCTTTACCAGATCTATAGTGCTGACAAGCTGGCTCACTCCTTCCAGAGCATAAAACTCACACTGAATAGGTATGAGAACGCTGTCTACTGCCGCCAGCGAGTTTATCGTCAGAAGTCCCAATGACGGAGGACAGTCTATAAATATATAATCGTATCCGTCTTTTATCTTATATAGCCCTTTCTTTAGCGCCTCTTCTCTTCCTTCTATCTGTACCAGTTCTACTTCCGCCCCTGCCAGATCTACGCTGGCCGGAATAAGGTCCAGATTTTCCACGCCGGTGTGAATCACTGCGTCTCTTATATCGTAATCTACGTCTACCAGGACGTTATACACCGTGTCTTTCAGCCCCTTCTTAGCAACCCCCAATCCGCTGGTAGTATTACCCTGTGGATCTATATCCAGTACCAAAACTTTTTTTCCTCTCAAAGCAAGGCAGGCCGCAAGGTTGATATTAGTCGTAGTCTTTCCTACGCCGCCTTTTTGATTAAATATTGCTATTGCCTTTCCCAAAATGTTGCCTCCTGTTTTTTGTATGATGATATTATATAATATTTTTTAATTTATTGCTACCTATATTGATAAAAAAATAGATGTTTCACGTGAAACATCTATCGCTCTTTGGCAACAATATTTTTACTTCCAGGAAGTCCCCCTTATCCTCCTGGCTCATTTTTGCATTTTTTTCCATTTCCTTGATCTGCCCAAAGGCTTTTCTTATAGTATTTAGATAGATCTTATAGCTTATGTAATTTATCTTATTTCTCTTGCGAAGGGCTTCTTCTTTCTTATTGAGGACGTCCTCTATGAGTCTTTCCGTCTGTTTCACGTTGAGATTATTGCTGACGACTCTGTCGGTAACTTTTATTCTGTCATCTTCATCCCGAAGTTTTAAGAGCGCCCTGGCATGTCTCTCGGTAAGCCTGTTCTCAACGAGCTTGTCCTGTATGTCTTCCGGAAGGGAGAGAATTCTTATCTTATTAGAAATAGTCGATTGTTTTTTGTTGACCTTCTCGGCTATTTCTACCTGCGTGAGACCAAAATCCTCCATCAGTTTTTTGTACGCTCTGGCTTCTTCCAGAAAGTTCAGATCTTCTCTCTGAACGTTTTCGACAAGTGAGATGAGAGCAGCTTCCTGATCCTCCATAGATTTGACTACGGCAGGTATCTTTGACAGACCCGCCATCTGCGCGGCTCTGAACCTCCTCTCTCCTGCTATTATCGTATAGCCGGAGCCATTGTATTTAAGTATTATAGGCTGCAGCACTCCATATTCCTTTATAGAACCGCTCAGCTCCTCGATAGCCTCATCATAGAAGACCTTCCGCGGCTGCTGGGGATTTGCCAGTATTTCACTTATAGGAACGGATATTATCTGCTCCAGTACCGGACGTTCCTCCTGCCGGGGTTCTATTTCTTGCTGCATCCCCATAAACCCCAATATTCCTCTTTTTCTCTTTTCCATCATCGCTCCTCCTCCCATGGGAAAATAATAACATTTCCCGGGCAGGAGAAGACCCTGTTTTTTACACAAAAAATCCCCTAAAAACGTTATTTTAGGGGTTCTTTCGAAGGGCTTCCCGCTTTTCTCGGATATTTCGACTTCGTATTATTTACTTTTTTTACCAGTATTATCTTGTGACGGTCGCACGTAGCGTCCACAGGAGTGCTCTCCCATCTGTCGAATTTCCCGCCTAAGAGACCGATAGCCGTCATAGCTTCTTCAAGTTCGTTCTCTCCGTCCGCTCCCTTATATGCGGCCATGTATCCGCCTCTCTTTACGAACGGGAGGCAGTATTCTGAAAGGGTCGCCAGATTTGCAACGGCTCTGGAAACGCACATATCGTATTTTTCTCTGTGCTCAGTTTCTCTGCCCAGATCTTCCGCTCTGCCGTGGACTGTTTTTACGTTTTTTATGCCTATAGATTGGCAGAGTTCATCTATTATTCTGAGTCTCTTGTTGAGAGAATCCACTAAAACAAAGTTTTTTTCAGGTGAAAGGATAGCCAGCGGCACCCCGGGAAAACCTGCTCCCGTCCCAAGGTCCAAAATCGTCTCGGCAGCCTGATATTCAGGTAGAGAGAAACAGGCGGCGGAGTCGATAAAATGTTTCACGGTGAATTCTTCCGGATCTCTTATGGCCGTAAGATTGACGAATTCGTTCCATTGAAGTATCCCGCTCCTGTAGGCGTCGAACTTCTCTATTATTTCCTCCCCCGAAGGCATCTTGTTTTTTTCCAAATAATTTATTAGTTGTTTCATTTCTTTGATCTTCTCTTTTTTTCAAGATAAATTAAAAGTACGTTGATGTCGGCAGGTGAAACTCCGGATATTCTAGAAGCTTGTCCCAGCGATTCGGGTTTTAGCTGATCCAGTTTCTGACTTGCTTCTATTCTGAGGCCTTCTATGCTGCTGTAATCCAGATCCGGGCTCAATTTTCTGTCCTCCAGCTTCTTGAACCTCTCTATCTGAGCCAGCTGTTTCTTTATATAGCCTTCGTATTTGATCTGGACTTCCAGCTGAGTAACTTCGTGATATGAAAGCTCAGGTCTGTCAGCGCCGTCTATCTCCGCAAGATCTTCATAAGTTATCTGCGGTCTTTTGAGCAGATCTGCCATGGAAATTCTCGACTGAACCTGGGTGGTTCCGTGACCGGTGAGAAAATCGTTTATCTCGCCCGGAGCAAAGGTTTTTTTCTGCAATCTGTCTGATTCTCTTGCGACGTTTTCTTTTTTAGCCAAATAGCGTAGATATCTTTCCTCTGAGGCAAGACCTATATCGTATCCTATCTCTGTCAAACGCAGATCTGCGTTGTCTTGCCTGAGAACCAGCCTATATTCGGCTCTGGACGTCATTATTCTGTAAGGCTCATTAGTACCTTTAGTCACCAGATCGTCGATTAGAACGCCAATATAAGCCTCGTTTCTTCCCAGGACCAGAGATTTTTTGCCCGAAATCTTAAGAACGGCATTTATACCGGCCATCAGCCCCTGCGCTGCTGCCTCCTCGTAGCCGGAGCTTCCGTTAAACTGGCCGGCGCAGAAGAGATTCTCTATCTGCCTGCTTTCGAGGCTCAGCTTCAGATCCTGAGGATCTATGCAGTCGTATTCTATGGCATAGGCAGGTCTGACTATGCGGAGGTTTTCAAGTCCCGGTATAGTCCTGTAAAAAGCTTCCTGTACATCCTCCGGAAGGCTTGAGGACATTCCCTGTATGTACATCTCGTCGGTGTCGAGTCCTTCCGGCTCAACGAAGAGCTGATGTCTCTCCTTGTCGGCGAACCTGTTGACTTTATCCTCGATAGAAGGACAGTATCTGGGTCCTATTCCCTCTATCTGTCCTCCGAAGAGTGCCGATCTGTGGAAATTAGCTCTTATCACCTTGTGAGTCTCTTCATTGGTATAGGTGAGCCAGCATGAAATCTTATTTTCGCCCACCTGATCGTTTAAGAAGGAAAACGGCGCTGTCTTGTCGTCGCCTTTTTGTTCCTGCATCTTGGAATAATCCAAACTGCTTCCCAGGGCTCTGGCCGGAGTACCGGTCTTAAACCTGCGGAGCTTTATGCCGTGTTTCTTTAAATTACCTGAAAGCTCGCCGGAAGGAGCAAGTCCGTTAGGGCCGCTGTCGAAGGCCGCGCTGCCTATAAATATCTTTCCGCCGAGGAAGGTTCCTGTGGCCAGTATGACCGCTCCGGCTCTGTAGCATGTGTGAGTCTTAGTGACAACTCCGGTGACTTTTCCGTCTTCTATGATCAGATCCGTCACCTCGCCCTGCTTCATGTCCAGACCCGGGGTCTTCTCTATGGTCTTTTTCATTTCGAGATGATAGCGGTTCTTGTCGGCCTGAGCCCTGAGAGAATGAACTGCCGGTCCCTTGGCGGTATTGAGCATCTTGCTCTGAATAAATGTCTTATCTATGTTGACGCCCATCTCTCCTCCGAGAGCATCTATCTCTCTGACCAGATGGCCTTTTCCCGTACCTCCGATAGACGGATTGCAGGGCATCATGGCTACCGCCTCCAGATTCATGGAAAGCATCAGAGTTTTTTTGCCCATGCGCGCCGCCGCCAGCGCCGCTTCGCAGCCTGCATGTCCTGCGCCTACGACGCAGACGTCGTATTCTCCCATAAAAATTTTATCCATCATTCTAACGTCTCCTATTTGCCCAGACAGAACCTTTCAAACACTTTATCTATTATATCGGCGTCTGCCGTCTGGCCTATGATCTCGCCTGCGGCTTCGTAGCACCTGTTCACGTCTATCTCTATAAATTCCAACGGCTCTCTCATATCTGCCATGTTCAAGGCGTCCGAAAGACATTTCTGTCCTTCCTTTAGAAGATTCTTATGGCGCACGTTGGTAACCATCAGATTTTCCTTCTGGCTCACCTTACCTCCGTATACCATATCTTCTATTGCTTGAGTCAACTCTTCAATTCCACGGCCGCCGGTGACTGAAGTCTCTATTATGACCGCCGAAGGAAGCTCTTTTTCGATCAGCGCCCTGTCTGCGGCAAGCCCCTTGTCGGATTTGTTTAAAAGTACTATCGCCCTGCGCCCGGCTACATGGCTCATTATCTGCATGTCTTCTTCTTCGAGAGGTCTGCTGGCGTCTATGACAAATATTATCAGATCGGCTCTGGATAGAGCCGTCATGCTCTTTTCTATGCCTATCTTTTCTATTATGTCTTCTGTATCGCGTATCCCCGCCGTGTCTGTAATCACTACGGGAATATTCTTTATTACCATGCTTTCTTCTATTATATCTCTGGTAGTCCCCGGAATATCGGTAACGATGGCTCTGTTTTCTCCCATCAGGACGTTCATCAGCGATGATTTTCCTACATTGGGTTTGCCTACGATAGATACTGAAAGACCCTCTCTGATGATCCTTCCTGTATCAGCGGTGGAAAGCAGTTTGGAGATCTTTTCTTTTACGTTTCTTACAGAAGATGTGAGTTTTTCATATGTCATCTCTTCTATGTCCTCATCCGGATAGTCTATATTTACGGTAAGGTCCACCAGAATATCTGTAAGGTCTTCTCTTATCTCTCTGATCTTATCGGAAAACGCTCCCGAAAGCTGATTGAGGGCCACATCAAAAGTCTTTTCTGATTTTGCTCTTATCAGGTCTATAACAGCCTCTGCCTGAGACAGATCCAGTCTCCCGTTCAGAAAAGCCCTCTTGGTGAATTCTCCTTTCTCAGCTAAAACCGCTCCGCTCTTAATGACGAGATCGAGTATATTTCTCAGGGAGATCATGCTTCCGTGGCACTGCACTTCTACCACGTCTTCGGCCGTATAAGAGAGCGGCCCTTTCATATAGACGGCCATCACTTCGTCGATGGTCCGGCCGCTTTCAGGATCGACTACATGGCCGTAGGAAAGACGTCTGTTTTCTATCTTCGAAGACGCGGGAACAAATATTTTTTTCAATATATCCAGAGCCTTGTCCCCGCTTATTCTGACTATTCCTATGCCTCCTTCTCCGGGAGCCGTAGCTATAGCGGCGATGGTATCTTCTTTTATCATACTTTTCTCCCTGTTATCGCAAAAGGGCCGTCCAGGAGACAGCCCTTTATTCTACTTCAATTCGATGATGACTCTTCTGTAAGGATCCTGTCCCTCACTTCTTGTGGACACCTTCGGGTGATTGTGAAGCGCAGCGTGTATCACCTTTCTCTCATAAGGATTCATAGGTTCAAGTTTGACGCTTCTCCTGGTTTTGACTACTTTATTCGCCAGTCTGTAGGCAAGAGATTCAAGAGTCTTTTCTCTCTTAGCCCTGTAATGCTCCGCATCGACGACGACTCTCGTATATTCTTCGTTTCCCTTATTCACTACGAGGCTTGTAAGGTACTGAATAGCGTCAAGAGTCTGTCCTCGCTTTCCTATTATGGTTCCCGAATCTTTACCGCTTATATTAAGGTATATGGATTTTTCTCCCTTCTTAGCGCTTACGTCAAGGGAAAGTCCCATCTCTTCGGTGACCTTTCTCAGGAAATCCAAAGCCTCATGTTCTTCGCAAGGAACTAAATTTTCGTCCTTGATCGAGACTTCTTCTTTTATTTCTTCTTTTTTGATATATTCTTTTTTAGGTGTTTCTGTTTTTTTAATCTGAGCCTTTTCTGCTTTTTCGACAGCTGTCTTTTCTTCTTTTTTATGCTCGTCTTTTTTCTCTGCTGCGCCCTGCGCCTGAGATTTCTTTTTCTCCACCCTTACGAGGGCTAGTTTTGAGCCTATTCCGAAAAAGCCTCTTGAAGGTTCTTCTAAAACAGTAACATCTACCTCGTCTATGGTAAGTCTCAGATCGTCTAAAGCCAATTTAACGGCTGCTTCGACGTCTGTTCCCCATTTCTCAGAAAAATCTGCCATGTTTTACTTTTCCTCCAATTTAAGTTATGCTCTCACTGCTTTTGCTTTGCGTTTCTTTTTACCTTCTCCCGACATCTTTTTCTTCATCTTCGCAAATCTGATGTTGTAGAAGATCTGGATTATCTGATTCAAAGACCAATACAGAGCAAGTCCCGCCGGATAACTTCTGGCCATCAGCAGTATCATCACAGGAAAGACGTATTTCATCATCTTTGTCATCATCTTCATCTGATCTGCGTTAGGTCCGGACATCTGATTAGTCTGAGAGAAGTAAGTAGCCAAGAATGTAGCTATGCCCGCTATTATAGGCAATACCCACTTATCAGGCTGCGCCAGGTCAGGTATCCAAAGGAAGGATTCGTGAATAGCAAACAGCATTTTATCAGAAGATATGTAGTTCATAGGGTTTCTCAAAAGAGCGAAGAGACCCATGATGACTATCATCTGTATCAGCATAGGCAGACATCCGCCGTACATGCTGCCGCCTTCTTCTTTATAAAGTTCTGCCATCTTCTGATTCATCAGAGCCTTATCTTTGGCATACTTCTGCTGTATCTCCTTGATCTTCGGCTGCATCTTGGACATATTCATCGTAGTCTTTATCTGCTTGGCATATAAAGGATACATGACGCCTTTTATCAAGATCGTAAATACAAGTAAAGCAAGACCATAATTACCTATAAAGTCGTAAATCCAAGTGAGCAAATAACTCATTGGGCTTGCTAATATTCCCATCAATTTCCTCCATTATTTTAAAGGATCATAACCACCCTCATGCCAGGGGTGACACTTTAAAATTCGTCTGATTCCCAAGTAACTGCCCTTTATTACGCCGTATTTTTCCAATGCCTGTATAAAATAAGTGGAACAAGTCGGCGTAAACCGGCATGTAGACGGAAAAAGAGGCGAAATAAATTTTTGATAAAATCTGATCGTGAGGACCATGATTTTTCTAAAAAAATTGCCTATTATCTTCATTTTCCTTTTTTTACTCCGGTCCGTCTAAAAGCAGAATTAAGGGATTTCTCAACTTCTGCACATTTCTTGCCGCAAATAGTGTTTCTTGCTATGATTATAAAATCGTATCCTTCAGGTAAGCTCCCCTCTATATTGCGGTAGCTTTCTTTCATGAGCCTCTTGGCTCTGTTTCTGACTACACTGTTTCCGACTTTTTTGCTGGCTAAAAACCCTGTTCTGTTATAAGGAAGTCCGTTAGGCCGGTAAAAGAGCACCACATACCTGTCGCCCACTGATTTTCCCTTATTATATACAGCGGAAAATTCGCTGTTTTTTCTCAAAACATTTTTTTTCAGCATTTTAAATCCCTGGGATTTTGATTAAGCAGTAAGTTTTTTTCTTCCTTTTGCTCTTCTTCTCTTTAAAACGTTTCTGCCGTTTTTAGTGCTCATTCTCTTTCTGAAGCCATGTTCTTTCATTCTCTGTCTCTTTTTAGGCTGATAAGTCATTTTCATTTTTAAGGTTCTCCTTTCCAAATTTTCGTCGTATGATCTAAATTCCAATCATACACATATGCCTAAGTATTATAAATGAAAAACAGGCAAATGTCAATGATATTCGCCTGTAAGTCTTTGTTTATAAAATCTAATAAGGTTTCTTTACTCTTTCTAATGCATTCCTAAAACTGCTTGTGTAATTAAAAATTCTCCTATTACTGTTTCTCCATCGCTTTTATATACATTAACATGATAATCTTCTGAGACATAAGTTGCTGCGTCTTCTGGTGAAGAAGGTACCGAAACTTCTATATCTGTTTTTTTGATGTAGCCCTCTTTTCCGTTGGTAGCCACAACGGCTATCAAATCAAGTGAATCATTTTCAAGAAGTTGATTTAATCCTTTATCTGTCGGAAATTTTCCATATTTTTCACCATTTTTATTTATATTTTCGGATTTTCCGATACTGCTGCCAATAATCAAAACTATCATGATTAAAGCTAAAACAGCCGGAAGGAACAACTTCAACGATTTTTTATTTTTCAATCTGATCACCTCGCTCTCGTGCTATATTCTGCCACAGCTCAAAGAGATCTTCGTCTATATCTTAAATAACTTGTATAATTAAGATATAATTATATAGAACATCGGTCTATCCCTCCATCAAATTTAATCTTTATTTATTAAAATATTAACATACTTTTTCTTTAATATCTACTATAATATTTTATTTCTTATATGAAGACCCGTCCCCGTATCAGACACGGAGTTTTCGCTCATATAATAAGACTCGCAAAATGCAGAACGTATGACTCTGATCAGCAAGTTCCTTCATGAGAATCTATAAATTTGCGGCATGAGAAATCAAATCTCCTTTCTGTAAATAATTGGCCGGAACTTCCTCACAGTATGGTATACTACGAGTAGGATTCCTGCCTCCCAATAATAAGGATAAACCCTAATAATATCTTGACTGAATTTTGACTTTTATAAGAAATAATAAATGACAAATAGAGAAAGGATGATCTTGCTCATGCAATATAAAATTTTGATTGTAGATGACGAGCCGATGCTGACAGAGCTTTTGGCAGATTATTTAGGTGACGTGGGATATCTGCCTTATACGGCTACCGACAGTGTTAATGCCATGGAAAAGCTGGAAATCAGTCCGGATTTGATTTTACTGGATATCAACATGCCTGGTATGGATGGACTGGAGTTTTGTAAAACCATACGGAACGAGGTAACCTGCCCGATTCTATTTCTTACTGCACGGGATGCTGAACAAGATAAAATCAATGGTCTGCTTATTGGTGGCGATGATTATATTACCAAGCCATTCAGCCTGCCAGAAGTCGCTGCCCGCATATCTGTCCACCTCCGAAGGGAGGCTCGTACCCATGATCCCTCTCGCTTGATGGCTCACCAGGAACTTTTAGTAAACCTTTCCCGCCGAACAGTGCATTTTAGGGGAACTGAAATTGAATTCTCCAAGAGGGAATTTGATATATTGGAACTGCTCTTAACCCATGCAGGACAGGTCTTTGACCGGGAACGTATCTATGAGAGCGTCTGGGGGCTGGAAGCGTCCGGGGATAATAGCGTTGTAAAAGAACATATCCGTAAAATCCGGCAGAAACTGCAGGGCATTGCAGGACAAGGCTATATAGAAACAGTCTGGGGGGTGGGCTATCGATGGAAGCAATAAAATTCCGTGGACTTTGGAGTTCATTTGTCCTGTATGTGATAACTACATTAATTTTTGTAACAGTTTTATCCGGTTTGACAATCTGGGGCTGTGTAGCGCTGCAGACGACTTTGCTGCCAGATTCCAACCTAGTTTATCTCACGATCCAGCGCAGCGATGCCGATGGTAATGAAACAACGATAACGGTTCCCATGCCTTTGAATGATATGTTGAAAGAAATCCCTTCTATGATTTCCATGGAAGGCACAGAAGGTGATCTTCTGTCAGGTGAGCAGAATGTAAAATACTCTGTAGCTAAGATCGAGAATAGTTTTACAGTTCTTTCTCCGAAACGACAACTTCTTTACAAAGCCAGTCAAATCGGAATGGTAGCCTTACCAGTATTTTTTTCACTTACAGGAATTCTTCTGTGCGGTCTTTTGTTCTATCGAAAAAAGTTGAAAACGCCTATTTTGCTGCTATCCTCGGCTACAGAGCAAATTGCAGATCATAATCTGGACTTTCAGATTTCTTATCCAAGTGCAGACGAGATGGGAGCCTTGTGCGATTCCTTTGAGCAGATGAGACAAATTCTAAAAGAAAACAATCAAAAGTTGTGGGATATGCTGGAAGAACGCCGGCGTCTCCAGGGATCTGTAGCTCATGATCTGAGAAATCCCATCGCTATTATACAGGGATATGCCCAATATCTTCAGCTCAGTCTCTCCGGTGACAAGATCAGCAGAGAAAAAATATCTTCTGTGGCTGCCAATATTCTCCAAACCTCACATCGATTGGAACGATATACAGACTCTCTGCGTACCATCAGCCGGCTGGAAGAATTGGAAGCACAGATTCAGGCTGAGGATTTTTCCTCCCTTTCATCGGATATGCAGAAGGATATGAGTTTGCTGACAAAAGAAAGGAATTTAAAATTAGATTGGGAAAACACGGTTACCCGAAAAGAATTAAATCTGGACGCTAAGATTCTATACCGCATTTTGGAAAATCTTATTGGGAATGCGGTTAGATTTGCTAATCAAAAAATAAAAGTTCAATTTGCCTATCATCAGGGCCTTTTGACAGTTACGGTATCTGATGATGGTCCGGGGTTTCCTCAAAAAGTTTTAAGCAGCACGGACAGCTATGCCTACATGGGCGATAACGATGAAAATCATCTTGGCATGGGGCTGTCCATTTGCCGAGTCCTCTGCCAGAAACATGGCGGCAAGCTGATTCTTTCAAATGCCAAACAGGACGGCGCAGTTGTAAAATTTATCTTGTCGTCTTGACCAATTTTTGACCTTTTCTTATTAAGATCTCCTTGTATTCAAAAAGCTGCACCTTGCAGCGACGCACACAAGGAGGTCTTTTTTATGCGAAAAAAATGCATTACATTGTTACTTTCTGGCTTGCTGGTTTGTAGCCTTTCTGCCTGCAAAAGCAATAGTTTCAATCAGGAAACAACCCCAATCAATGGGTACAGCAGCGATGAAAGCAGTTCGGTAAGCGGCCTTATATCTCTCATTCATCAGACGGGTCTGTTCAGCCGGTACTGCAGCACGGATGAAGGCTTTTATTATCTGACGGAGGAATATGCAGAACTTGCGGATGGCAGTTATGCTCCTCATCTGATGTACATGGATTATGCCACCTGCCAGGAGGTGTACCTTTGCAGTGACAGCAGTTGCAAACATAATACGGAAGATTGTACTTCCGTCCTGTCCGGTGCGTCCTCGGATGGGCGAATTTTTACTTGGGATGGATATCTCTACTTTCTTGATCGGCCTATAGATACAAGCGGCACTACGATCACCAATCTTCTCGGAGATTCTAAAACCACGAATGTCCAAGCAGAGCAGGCTGAGTTATATCGCATGAATATGGATGGTTCCGGGCGAGAACGTATTTACAGTTTCGAATCTGATGCTACAGTAGAAGATGTGGCTCTGAGTGGTAAAGATGGTCTATATTTTGTTACAAAGAAACTGGGAACAAGCGAATCCGGTTCCGGAACCTATACTACAACATCTGACCGGCAACTTATTTGTCTAAACCTTAAAACCGGTAAAGCTAAATCCGTCTGCTCTCTGGATTTTGGCGATGGTATGAATTGGGAAATCATCGGTTCGGCAGGCGAAAAGATTATATTAAAAGTATATCAGTATCCCGACAATATGACGGAGAAAGATGTAGCCGCTTTAGATGAAAACAACTATCTGGATCTCCTGAAAAAAAGCCGGATTGTCTATGCTTCTTTGGAACTTTCTACCGGGGAAAAGACGCAGGTTTATTCTCAACCGACCGAAGGCAATTCCTACACTGAAAAGATCTTGGATGGGTGTCTGTATGCTTCTAATGAGTCAAGTCAGGATATTATAAAAATAGATCTTGCTACAGGGGAAAAAAGCACCTTATGTAGTCTGGAAAGCAATTATATATATGGTACACTGGGCGATTATCTCTGCTGTACCAGATATGATTCAACATCAGATTCCGGATATTCCTTGGTAAATGTGAAAAACGGTGATATCACACACTGTAGTTTGACCAACCAATCCTTGGAATGGCAATTAGATCTGATGGCCATGGCTAAAGACCGTGTGTTGGTGGTCTATGACTATGAATATGCACCTTTAGGAGATGACTCCTATGATATTACCCGGTATCAATATGGATTGATTTCTATGGATGATCTTCTGAACAGTGTGCCAAACTACACACCAATCCAAATGATTGAGAAGGGAATTTAAAGATGCTGGAATTGCAAAATATTACAAAGAACTATGGTTCTAAGCAAGCGCTGGATCATGTATCTCTGACTTTGGAGAATGGCATTTACGGTCTGCTTGGAGCAAACGGAGCAGGAAAGTCCACATTGATGAATATCATTACAGGCAATTTGAAACCCAGTTCAGGGACGGTTCTTTGGAATGAGGAAAATGTCCATGACATGGGCGCTGTCTATCGAAGTCTGCTGGGATATGCTCCCCAGCAGCAAGGTCTTTATGATACTTTTACCGGAATTCGGTTTCTTTCCTATATGGCTACCTTGAAAGGAATTCCAAAGAAAAAACACAGAGATGAAATCAAGAGAGTCCTAAACTATGTGAATCTGACAGCAAAAGCGTACCGGCCAATCGGTACCTACTCTGGCGGAATGAAACAGCGCATCCTAATTGCTCAGGCTATTTTAGGCGATCCGCATCTGATTGTTTTAGATGAGCCTACCGCCGGATTAGATCCAAAAGAGCGAGTAAGAATCCGTGAAAACATCCGCAACATTTCCGGAGGCAAAATCATCTTAGTGTCTACTCATGTTGTCTCTGATATTGAATCTATTGCGAAAGAGATTATCCTTCTTCGGGAGGGAAAGATTGTAGACTGCGATACTGTATCAAGTCTTTGTAAAAAACATGGAGATGTGAAAAACTTGGAGCAAGTCTATTTGCAGGTATTTGAAGAGGAGGAAAACAATGGTAACTCTCATACGATTTGAACTGCAAAAGGTCTGGCTAAAAAGGAGTTTTCTAAGTCTTATGGCTTTATTGCTCCTCTTAAATGTTTTTCTCCTTTGGTATTTAAACCAGCCTACAGGCGATGAACCCCCTCTTTGTGCATATAAAGCTGTCTGCCAGGATATTTCCGGTATGACAGAAGATGAAAAGTTTACTTATATCAATGATCTAAAAGAGCAGGCGGACGGACTTTCTCTCGTAGAGCAGGTGCAGAGTCTCTACAGCCAGGGAAGCGAATCTGGGGATTCTCTGGCGCAACAGTTACAAGACAGTAATTCTGATATTTATAAGAAGTGTGAGGAACTTTATCGCACAGGAGACTATCTAATTTACACAGACTCCTTGGCAAAGGAGCGTATTCTGCTTGATGAGCTGTTCGAAGAAATTTCCGCTGTATCCGGCTATGAGGATTATTTGGCTTCTGTTCAAGAAAACAGTAATCAGCTTGGCGGCATCTCAATTTTTCAATCGTCTACATCGAAGGAAACTTTCGGCACCCGTAATATCGCTAAAAGCGCCGCCGATCATGCGGAAATGTCTTCAGCAGATATCCGCTGGTTTCCATCTAAAGGAATAACAATGGCTGTGGAAAGCCAGGCAACCGACCTGTTGCTGCTTCTTTCTGTTTTTCTTTTCGTTGGTCAACTCATAGCAGAGGAAAAAGAAAAGGGACTATTTGCTATTACCCGTTCCACCAAACGAGGATTATTTGCGGATATGGGAGCAAGAATTGTCGCCATACTGATCCATAGTGGTACGGTTTGCCTTTTGCTTTATGGTTCCAATTTGATTTATGCCAGCAGTATGGCTGGGATAGGAAATTTATCTGTATCCCTTCAATCTTTGGCGCCCTATATGGAAAGTAGTTTTCCGATTTCTTTAGCGACATTTCTGGCTCTTAGTTTGATGACAAAGATCGGCGTGGTATTCCTGCTGGGGTTGCTGCTAACTGCTTGTGCGGTTTACTCCTCCCATAGTTTCATGCCGCAGCTTGTGGGAATCGGATTTTTAAGCTTGAACTGGATTTTATATACTTTCATTCCGTCCCATTCGAGTCTGAATTTGCTGAAATATCTTTCCTACTTTAGTTTGCTGCGAACGGATTCCTTATATGGGACTTACCTCAATCTAAATATCATGGGATTCCCATTCAGCCGCACAAGCTGTTCATTGGTATTACTGGTCATTTTGCTTTCCGTGGGCATCGCAGCTGTTCTACTTCTGTTTCGATATGGAGACCGACTGAGTGTTAACCAGGCATCAGTATATTTCCATGTACTGTTTCATCCTCATAACAGCTTATTTAGACATGAAGGATATAAAATTTTCATTGCTAATCGTGGGCTTTTGATCCTACTGGCTTTCAGCATCTTTCTGGGATCGAATGTTTTCGAAAAGAACTACACTCCATCGGCTGGAGAACAATACTATCAGAGTATGATGCTTTCATTAGAAGGTGAACTTACCGAAGAAAAGAAAGTCAGCATAAAGGCAGAACAAGCTCGCTATGATGATGCTTTTATCCAAATTGAGCGAATTGATCAAATGGTAGCGGAGGGAAGTATCAGTGAAAATGACGGAGACAGCATGAAAGAACCATGGTACAGTGAATTGGCTTTCTATCCATGGTTTCAGCGGATTCAGACGCAGTATGAACGAATTCTATCAGATGGCGGTGTATTTATCTACGATACGGGATACCTCTATCTTTTGGGCCAAATGGATGACGATTTTCTGATAAATCTCCTTCTGCTTTCTCTATGCTTCAGTTTCGCTTTTGCAAATGTAATGGCAATGGAAGACAGCAAAGGACTTTGGGGTCTTCTATCTGCAACGAAGTTGGGAAAAAAACAGATTGTTGGATATAAATGGATGATATGCGGCGTTGCTTGTGTGGGAATCACGCTGCTCCCCTGGTTCTTCCGTAGTTTATCGATTTCATCGGTTTACCCCATGGGTGAGATCTGGGCAGGAATACAAAACATTCCGCAATACCAAGGCTTTCCTGTCAATTTGCCACTTTTATTGTTCTTAATGTTGGCTGTCCTCAGCCAACTTATATCGACTCAACTGCTTTGCTCTGTTGTGCTTTTAATATCCAAATGGAGGAAAAATTATTTTCAAACTCTGTTTTTAGCTCTGTTATTATTGGCTACTCCGCTAATTTTGGCACAAATGGGGCTAAACGTTATGAGGTGGTTTTCAGTTTGGCCATTATATGGATGGACGGGTATAATTGGATAAATTCTGAGAAGTGATAATTATAGGATGAGTCATCATAATTGAACTTCAGGAGCGAGATTCAACAACTTTTCAAGACATAATATCTGCCTTAAGGTATCATCCAAAACTGCCCGGACCCACCACCAAAAAAGACTCAATCACCCATCAGGGTCTTGAGTCTTTTTCGCACTCCGCTTTACAGCGGCAAATCCTTCTTTTCAAACCAAATTATGCCTACAGTGTACAGTATTAAAGCTAACACTCCCATTATTACGAAGTCCTGAATATAACCGCTGCCCTCAAGTATCTTCTGAGTATCAAAGAGAGTGTTCAGCGTAAAATTCTTTAAAAAATTCAAATCATCTGACAATTTTATAAACATACTGACGACGAAAAAATACAAGGGGATCCCCGCCCCAAAAGTCAGCGAATTCTTCGAAGTGTTAAAGATGCACGACGAGCAGAAGCATATTCCGCTTATGACCAAATGATACAAGAAAGCGCCCAGGTTCATCATGAGAAAAACATCTACATCTAAAGCGTCCTCTTCCTGAAAAGCCTCCGCCGCCACTATGCCTGCCAGCGATACTATTCCCCACATCACCGCAAGAGATAAGATAAAATAAAGGGCGCTGGACACCGTTATCTGCATCCTCGTCGTCGGAGTGGACAAGAAGCCGGCCATGCTGCCCTTATCCACTTTCTCTGCAATCATTCTGTTTCCCACCATGATAGAATAGACCATGGGAAAAATTATCGCCATGAGAGCATAGAAAGAGCTGGCCATGGAACCTATCAGCGTTCCGTCTCCTGACAGAATATTTGAAATTATCGTGCCCTCTGTTACGGCCTGCAAACCCTCCATGGCCTTCGGCGTAAATACGTTAGTCAAAACGGTGATAAAAACGCAGACCACCAGCGTAAAGGCAAGCAAAAATTTAAAATTTGATTTTATGGTCTGCTTAAAATACGGAAAGCTTATCATCGTTATCACCTCCATAAAATTTCATAAAATACTCTTCTAAAGTGTGTTTCTCTTCACTCAGAAAATGTATGTCGCAGGAAGAAAGCTCAAAGATCAGGCCGTTTATATCCGAATCGCTTAAAGAGACCGTCATCTGCTTCTTCTCCCTATTAAAAGATGCATCAGGATAAATTCTCTTTATACGCTCTGCATCCGATATATCATTGAATCCGATCTTGTATGTCTTCATCTGAGAGTGGCGCAGATCGTCGATAGTAAACTCCTTTATCAGTCTTCCGCTTTGTATCATCCCTACTCTGTCGCAGGTCTTCTCCACTTCTTCAAAGATATGTGAAGATAAGAGAATAGTTTTCCCCTTCTTTTTCTCTCTTTCTATCAGATCTATAAAATTGTTCTGCATCAGAGGATCAAGACCGCTGGTGGGTTCGTCCAGGAGTATTATTTCAGGATCGTGCATAAATGCGGCTACTATTCCGATCTTTTGCTTCATGCCCTTTGACATCCTCTTTATTCCGCTGCCCGGATCTATCTTAAACAAATCTAAAAGCTCCTCAGCATAAGAAAAATTCTTCATCCCTCTCATCTTAGCTATCAATTTAAGATAAGCGTTTCCCGTCATATCGTCAGGAAAGGATATTTCTCCGGGAAGATATCCTAAAGTCCTCTGTATCTTCTTCTGGTCTTTCCAGCAATCCATTCCGTTTATACAAACCCTGCCCGACTGAGGCCTTATAAAACCCATCAAATGTCTCATGGTAGTGGATTTTCCGGCTCCGTTAGGGCCGAGATAACCGTATACTTCACCTTTTTTTATGGAAATGCTGACGTCAAAGACTCCTTTTCCGCCGCCGTAATCCTTCGTAAGATTATGAATATCTATCATGGTCAACTTAATCACCTCCTGTTTGCTGTAAGAAATTATAACTTTGCCGCCGGCGTTATTCAACCGACAATACAGTGCAAAATGTCGGGTTTTATGATAATATTAAATAAAAAAATCATGAGGTGCTGTATGAATCATCATGGGGCGGAAAAAGAATTCATAACTGCCTTTTGGCAGATATATGAACACAAGCCTTTAGAAAAAATATCCATAAAAGAATTATGTATTAAAGCCGGTTATAACAGGACTACCTTTTATGTATATTATCAAAATATTTATGATTTGTTGGACAAAGCTGTGGACGATTTGCTTTCTCCTGTAATAGAGCAGATATATGAAATCGACGACTTAGAAAGTTTGCTGAAAGGAAATTTAATACGCCCTCTGTTTTTAAAATTTTTTCCTCAGAGAAGCGGATACATCGAAATCATATTCAAGAGAAATCAATATTACATTTTAACTGAAAAAATCAAATTCCGTCTCTTGGATTTTATAAAAGCCCAATTAAAAAATGATTTAAAAAACATCGAAATAATTTTAGAATATCAGATCTCAGCCATCATAGGCGTTATCAGCTACTGGTACAAATCCGAAAAAAAGATGACAGAAGAAGAACTCATAAAAATCATATATGAAATTTCCGCCAGAGGGATATTTTCTCTGCTGTCTGAAAGCCTGTCGGACAAGCGTCAATAGGCAACAAAAATCTGTTCACAACTTTATTCACAACCTGTGGATAACTTTTTAGAATATTTATTTTATAATATTAACAAATTCACACTTGCCTGTGGATAACTTTTTAGTTAGAATATATTCATAGACGAAAAAAGAAGGTTTTCATGATGGACTACAACAAGATATGGGAAAACGTACTCGACAAGATAAAAGAAATTACTACACAGATAAGTTTTGAGACCTGGTTTCTTCCATTAAAGATAAGAAAGATAGACAATGATCTCAACATAGTATACATAGAAGTAAATTCCGATAACAGAAGCGAGTTCATAATAACAACTATAAAAAATCGTTATCTTTCTACCTTAGAAACTGCTTTTAAAGAAGTTCTCGAGGACAATTTTCGCGTGGTCTTAAAAGATTCGGATCAGTACAGATCCGAAGAAGTCAGAGAAGAACCTAAGATAAAACCTAAAAAACAGCTTCTGGATAAAGAAAAGATCTTTAATCCCAGATTTAATTTTGAAAATTTCGTCGTAGGAAACAGCAACAAGTATGCTCATGCAGCAGCATTAGCGGTAGCAGAATCTCCGTCAGAAGCTTATAATCCTCTATTCATATACGGAGGTTCAGGTCTTGGCAAGACTCACCTGATGCACGCTATAGGCATATATCTTCTTGAAAACAATCCTAAACTCAACGTCTTATACGTTTCATCTGAAATGTTTACAAATGAACTGATAAAAGCTCTGAACACTCACAAGATGAACGAGTTTAAATCAAAATACAGAAAAGCCGACGTGCTTCTCATAGACGATATACAATTCTTAGAGGGAAAAGAAAGCACTCAGGAAGAATTTTTCCATACCTTCAACTCTCTCTACGATTCAAATAAACAGATAATAATATCCAGCGACAAAGCTCCCAATAAATTAGTGAATCTTGAAGAAAGATTGAGATCGAGGTTTCAGTGGAATCTCATCGCCGATATACAGCCCGCCGACTACGAAACGAGAGTAGCCATTCTTCTCAAAAAAGCCGAAAACATGGGCATAAACACCGACGAAAATCCTGAGATTTACGACGTGGCTTGTATGATAGCCGAAAAGATAAAAGACAATATAAGAGAATTAGAAGGAGCTCTGATAAGAGTAGTCTCATTTTCACAGCTTTTAAACGAGAAACTGGACAAGAACTTTACAAAGAGGACTCTCAAAGACATATTCAGTAATGTAGAGAGAACCGTTACTCCTGAAAAAATAAAAAAGACAGTATGCAAATATTACGGAATAAAGATAACTGACATTGAATCTTCAAAGAAGACTAACAATATAGCCTTTCCGAGACAGATAGCCATGTATCTGATAAGAGAAATGACAGATTACTCTCTTCCTAAGATAGGTCAGTTCTTTGGAGGAAAGCATTACACCACGGTTTTATACGCCTGCGAAAAGATAGACGACGAGCTTTCCATGGACAAGAATCTAAGAGAAGTCATAGAGAATATTAAAGAAGAAATCAAAGACTGATAAAGAGTTTTCCTACTTATCAAAATAAATTTTATTTGTTTTCCACAGATTTTGAACAACAATTTTCAGTGAATTATCAATGTTCTCATAAGTTATCCACATAATTCACAACGCCTACTACTACTATTACTACCAAAAAATATAAATATTAACTAATACGGAGGTATCGTATGAAATTTTCCTGCAGCCAGCAGACTCTGACCAAAGCCTTAAATATAGTATCCAAAGCAGTTACTATAAGAACTACAATTCCTATCTTAAAAGGGATTCTTTTAAAAGTGGATGATAACGGTATATTGACTATGTCAGCTTCCGATCTCGACTTGAGCATAGAGAAAAAAATAAAGGTTGAAAACTCTAATCCCGGCGAAATTGTCGTTCTTTCCAAATTATTCGGAGATATAATAAGAAAGCTGCCTGACGGAGAGATAATAGTAGAAGAGACAGAAGGAAAAGTAAATATAAAATGCTCTAACTCTGAGTTCAATATAATAGGACTTTCTGCCGACGAATTTCCTAACATAAATCCTAATGAAGAAAATTCAGAGGAACTTGTATTTAACAAGGAAATCTTAAAAGACATGATAAAGAAGACTTCTTTTGCCGCAAGTATAGATGAAAATAAAGGCGCTATGACCGGCGTACTCATAGAGATGGAAGAAAACAGTCTCAATATGGTGGCCATAGACGGGTTCAGAATGGCTATCGCCAGAGAACAGATGAAAAACAAAGAAAAGAAAAATATCATAATACCGGCTAAGATACTCAGCGAGATAAGCAGGATAATAACGGAGACAGAAAGCTCAGGCGATGATGTCACCATGCTGTTAAGCGAGAAAAAAGCCGTCTTCATAATGGAAAATACAAAAGTAGTCATAAGACTTTTAGAAGGAGATTTTATGAACTACAAGAGAATAATTCCGGCAGAGAACCCTTGCAGAGTAGTCCTGTCGAGAAATGATTTTCTGGAAAGCGTAGAGAGAGCCTCTCTTTTAGCTAAAGTAGGAAAAAATAATCTGGTAAAATTAGAAATAAAAGACAATAATATCGAGATAACTTCTAAATCAGAAGAAGGAAACGTAAAAGAAGATATAATAGTCACTAAAGAAGGAAACGATCTGACCATAGGATTCAATTCCAAATACCTGATAGACGTTTTAAAGGTAATAGACGACGAGAGTATAAGCATGTATTTTAATACCAACGTCAGCCCATGCCTCGTAAAGCCTATCGACGGAAACAGTTTTGAATATCTGGTATTACCTGTAAGAATAAGTCAGTAAATAATCAGAATATTATGAGGGCCGGCATGAGCCGGCTCTTTAAAAGATTACGAAAAATACCCGTGATTTTAAGACAGGAAGAGATATGTACATAAGAGAAGTGGAACTGAAGAATTTCAGAAATTACGAACATCTGAACCTGAAATTCAATGAAAATGTAAACTTCATAATAGGAAATAATGCTCAGGGAAAGACAAATCTTTTAGAGAGCATTTTTATTTGTTCCATGGGAAAATCTTTCAGAACTTCTAAAGACGCCGAAATGATCGGATTTGAAAAAGATTTTTCAAAGATAAAGATTACTGCTCAAAAGCAGCTGTTTCCTGTCGATGTAGAGATAACTCTAAGAAAAGATCAGGGAAAATCCATCAAAGTGAACGGAATGAGTATATCCAGGACGTCTGATCTATTGGAAAATCTTTATATAGTCATATTTTCTCCCGAAGATCTGAAGATAGTAAAAGATGAACCTGAAAAAAGAAGAAAATTCATCGACAGAGAACTCTGCATGCTTAAACCTTCTTACCTCGACAGCCTGACTAATTATAAAAAGGTTATAATTCAGCGAAATAATTATCTTAAAGAAAGAAATATAGATTCTTCCGTACTGGATATATGGGATATTCAGCTTGCTAAGTACGGATCAAAGATAATATCCATGAGAAATGATTTTATAGAAAAGATAAACGAGATCAGCGCCAGGATTCATGGAAACATAACCGACGGAAAAGAAAATCTCAAGATAGAATACGATCCCAATATCAAGATAGTAAATAATCTTGAGAACGAGCTCTATAATTCGATAAAAAAATCTCAGCCCAGCGATATGCGTTTGAAAACTACTACGAGAGGGCCTCATCGGGACGATATATCCTTCTATATAGACGATATCAACGTAAGAAGTTTTGGGTCCCAGGGGCAGCAGAGGACTGCGGCCTTATCGCTGAAACTGGCAGAGCTGGATCTGATAAAGGCGGAGACCGGTGAGGACGCCATTCTTTTACTGGACGATGTCATGTCTGAACTTGACGCCGGACGTCAGGAATATCTTATAAAAACTTTGTCGGATATACAGCTTTTTATAACTACTACGGAGATAAATGACAGTCTTGAGAAAGCTGCGTCGAAAGGAAAAATTTTCACAGTAGAAAACGGAAAAATAAAGCCCTGAAAAAATATGGTATCTAAAAGACATATATACACCATTTTTTAGGGCTTTTATAGTTAAAAAAAGCGGATTTAAACCTCTTAAAAGAATAAAAGTAATAAAAAAGCCGAAATACATATTTTAATTGAAAAAAAGCCTGAATTATGTTATACTGTTAAACGTTGAAATATATAGAGAAAAGGTGAGAAAATGAGTTTATTGGACGAGAAGACAAACGGACAATATGACGCAGCCCAGATACAGGTGCTGGAGGGTCTTGAAGCAGTGAGAAAAAGACCCGGCATGTATATAGGAAGTACCGGAGCAAGGGGTCTGCATCATCTTGTATATGAAATTGTGGATAACAGTGTGGATGAAGCGCTGGCAGGATACTGCACCACGATAAAAGTTACTATCTGTAAGGATAATTCTATCACTGTAGAGGATGACGGAAGAGGTATGCCTGTGGACAAGCATCCTAAACTTAAGATCCCTGCAGTAGAAGTTATCCACACAGTTCTCCATGCCGGAGGAAAATTCGGCGGAGGAGGATATAAAGTTTCAGGAGGACTTCACGGAGTCGGAGCTTCTGTAGTAAACGCCCTCTCTACCCACATGGAAGTAGAGATAAGAAGAAACGGCAAAATCTATAAGCAGTGTTACGAGAGAGGAAAGACCGTAACGCCTCTTGAAGTTATTGGAGATTCAAAAAAGACGGGATCAAAGACCAGCTTTTGGCCTGATCCTGAAATATTCGAAACTACTATATTCGATTTTGATACTCTCGAGCACAGACTGCGAGAGATGGCTTTTCTCAACAAGGGTATAAAAATTATATTTAAAGATGAGAGAGAAGGCAAAAAAAGAAGCGAAACTTATCACTATGAAGGCGGAATCAAAGAATTTGTCAAATTCCAGAACCAGAATAAAGACGCCATTCATCCTGACGTCATATATTTTGAAGTAGTAAGAGATACCTGCGAAGTAGAAATCGCAATGCAGTATACAGAAAGTTACAATGAACTCGTCTTAGGATACGCTAATAATATAAATACTACGGACGGCGGTACTCACATCGTCGGATTTAAGAGCGCTTTAACAAGAATTTTTAATGATTACGGAAAAAAAGCCAAGATATTGAAAGAAAACGATACTTTGAGCGGCGAAGACGTGAGAGAAGGTCTCACTGCCATAGTATCCGTAAAGCTGGCGGAGCCTCAGTTTGAAGGCCAGACTAAAGCAAAGCTTGGAAATCCGGATATGAGAGGTTTCGTAGAAACCACCACCAACGAAAATCTTACGGCTTTTTTAGAAGAAAATCCGGCTCAGGCTAAGATAATATTGGAAAAATGTATCAAAGCGGCCAGAGCAAGAGAGGCGGCCAGAAAAGCCAGAGATCTGACCAGAAGAAAAGGAGCTCTGGACAGTTTTTCTCTTCCCGGAAAACTTGCAGACTGTTCTGATAAAGATCCGTCTCAGTGCGAGATATTCCTCGTCGAGGGAGATTCCGCCGGAGGAAGCGCAAAAGACGGCAGAGACAGAAAACGCCAGGCGATACTTCCTCTCAGAGGTAAGATCCTCAATGTAGAAAAAGCAAGACTCGACAGAATACTCAATTCTGACGAGATAAAGAATATGATAACGGCCTTCGGCTGCGGTATCGGAGACGACTTTAATGTAGAGAAGCTAAGATATCATAAGATAATAATAATGACCGATGCCGACGTAGACGGAGCTCATATAAGAACTCTGCTCCTGACCTTCTTCTACAGATATATGAGACCTCTTATAGAGGGAGGATTTGTCTATGCGGCTCAGCCGCCTCTTTATCAGGTTAAAAAAGGAAAAGACGTTTACTATACTTACGGTGAGGACGAACAGACAGAACTGATGAAATCTCTCGAGGGTAAGGCCGGCAAAGCCGATATACAGCGTTATAAGGGTCTTGGAGAGATGGACGCAGAACAGCTGTGGGATACTACTATGGATTACGAACACAGAACGCTGATTCAGATCACCATAGAAGACAGCGCGGCAGCCGATCAAACTTTTTCGACTCTAATGGGCGATAAAGTGCCTCCTCGTAAGAAATTCATAGAAGACAACGCTCATTATGCGACTCTGGATATTTAGGAAAGGAGGCCAATAGATGACTACGTTTTTAGAAGATCAGAAACTGATCCAGCACGAAATAAATAAAGAGATGAAGGACTCCTATATAGATTACGCCATGAGCGTTATCGTAGGCCGTGCCCTTCCCGACGTCAGAGACGGACTCAAGCCTGTTCACAGGAGAATTCTTTACGGCATGAGCGGTCTTGGAGTCACTCCTGATAAGCCTCATAAAAAGTCGGCCCGTATAGTCGGTGAAGTAATGGGTAAATATCACCCTCACGGAGACTTTTCTATCTATGACGCTATGGTAAGGCTGGCTCAGCCTTTCAATATAAGATATACTCTCGTAGACGGACACGGAAACTTCGGTTCCGTCGACGGAGACGGCGCGGCGGCTATGCGTTATACCGAAGCCAGGATGACGCCTTTAGCTTTGCAAATGCTTAGAGATATAGAGAAAGAAACCGTAGATTTTACCCCTAACTTCGACGGAGAAGAAAAAGAACCTGAAGTTCTTCCTTCGAGGTTTCCCAATCTTCTCGTAAACGGATCCAACGGTATAGCCGTAGGTATGGCTACTTCCATACCTCCTCACAATCTGTGCGAGGTCATAGATGCAGCCGTAAAACTAATAGACGAACCGGAAGCGACTGTAGAGGACCTTATAAAAATAGTCAAAGGTCCGGATTTTCCTACCGGCGCCATAATAATGGGAAAATCCTCCGTAAGAGAGGCATATCGCACCGGACAGGGAAAAGCCGTAGTAAGGGCGGTCGCCGAAATCGAAGAGACTTCTCACGGCAAACAGCAGATAATAGTTACGGAGATTCCGTATCAAGTCAATAAAGCCCGCCTGATAGAAAAGATCGCCGACCTGGTAAGAGATAAGAGGGTCGAAGGTATAACTGCCATCCGCGATGAATCAAACCGTAAGGGCATGCGTATAGTAATAGAACTTAAGCGCGACACCAACGCCAATATAGTTCTCAACAGACTGTATAAGCATACTCAGATGCAGGACAGCTTTTCCATGATAATGCTGGCCTTGGTGGACGGCAGACCTAAGATTCTGAACTTGCGGGAGATAATAAGCGAATATCTCAAGCATCAGAAAGAAGTCGTCACCAGAAGGACTATCTTCGATAAGAAGAAGGCGGAGGCGAGAGCTCATATCCTGGAAGGCTACCTCATAGCCCTCGATAACATAGACGAAATAATAAGAATAATAAGGAGCAGCTATAACGACGCCAAGGAAAAGTTGATGGAAAGATTTGATCTTTCGGAGATACAGGCTCAGGCAATACTCGATATGCAGCTTCGCAGACTGCAGGGACTGGAAAAAGAGAAGATCGAAAGTGAATATCAGGAGCTTCTCAAAAAAATCGCTTATTATGCAGAACTTCTGGCAGACGAGAAAAAACTTATGGGTGTAGTAAAAGACGAACTCATAGAGATAAGAGACAAGTGGGGAGACAAGAGAAAGACCAGAATCAAAGCAGACGCTCAGGAGCTGGATGAAGAAGATCTCATAGAAGAAGAGAAAGTCTGCATAACTCTGACTCACTTAGGCTACGTCAAGCGGGTTCCAGTAGATACTTACAGGGCTCAGAAGCGAGGCGGAAAAGGAATAACGGGACTGACTACGCGAGACAACGATTTCGTCAAGAATATGATAATGACGTCAACTCACGACTATCTCATGTTCTTTACCAATACAGGAAAAGCTCACAGGATAAAAGCCTATGAGATACCTGAGGCCACCAGAACGGCCAAGGGTACTCCTGTAGTCAATTTCCTCAACCTTCTGCAGAGAGAAAGAGTCACGGCAGTCATTCCTATCAAAGAATTTGCCGAGGATAGATTCCTTGTGGGAGTCACCAAGGACGGCATAATCAAGAAGACCGCCTTGGCCAACTTCGATACTAACAGGAAGACGGGACTGATCGCCATGAATCTGAAAGAAGGCGATCAGCTGATAGATATCAGAGAAACCAGCGGAAATAACAATGTCATCATAGTCACAAAGCACGGAAAGTGTATAAGCTTCTCCGAGGAGGACGTAAGGCCTATGGGAAGAATCGCCGGCGGCGTAAGAGCTATCAAGCTTGAAAAAGATGACGAAGTAGTTTCCATGGAACTGGTGGAACCGGGACAGGAGCTTCTCGTAGTAACCGAGAAAGGTTACGGAAAGAGAACTAAAGTCGAAGAATACAAGATACAGGTCAGAGGAGGAAAAGGCCTTCTGACTTATGACAAGACTAAGTTTAAAAAGACCGGGCAGCTTGTGGGAGCCATGGTAGTAGACGATGACGACGACGTCATGCTCATAAATTCCAACGGGATAATCATAAGGATGCAGGCTAAAGAAATATCCAGACTCGGAAGAGCTACTCAGGGAGTGAAGATAATGAACGTGGCAGACGACGTAAATATCATTGCTCTGGCAAAAGTCGCCCGTGAAGATGAACTGGAAAAGGAAATAGAGGGCGGCTCTGAAAGCGGAGAACAGCTCGAATTAAAGTAAAACTAACAAAGGAGGCCAAACTCATGGCAGACAAATTACAATTTGTCATTCCCGGCAAACCGCAATATATAACTATTGTAAGGCTGGCCGTGGGTTCTGCAGCCAATACCGCAGGATTTGACGTAGAGGAGATCGAAGACATAAAGACAGCAGTAGGAGAGGCTTGCAAGAACATCAGCTGCCACGGATCGGAAGGATTTGCCGAGCAGTATCAGGTAGACTGCGAGATAGAAGACGGCAAGATGCAGATATATGTTACGGATATAAGCGGCAGCCATAAGCTGGAGAAACTGCAGAAACCTTGTCTCGATTGTCCCAACGAGGGAGACCTGGGGCTTTACGTCATAAAATCTCTCATGACCAGTATTGAAATAATAGACGGACCAAATTGCAAAAAAGCTATTAAGATGACAAAGGCAAAATAATGAATTCAGAATTATTCAACCGTTACGCAGAACACCCTACAATTGAATTAAGAAACCAGATAGTAGAGGATAATCTGTACATGGTTGATATCCTGATCAGAAAATATCTGGGTAAAGGCGTCGATTATGACGACCTTTACCAGGTGGGAGCTTTGGCGCTGGTCTCCGCAGTGGAACGGTTCGACGTTTCAAAGGGTTACGAGTTTAAAAGCTTCGCTACTCCTACTATTTTAGGAGAGATAAAGAAGTATTTCAGGGACAAGCAGTGGAGCCTCAAAGTTCCAAGGCGCCTTAAAGAGATAGCCACCAAGGTGCAGGAGGTCAAGGGAGATCTTTCGGTGAGGCTGGGGAGAGCTCCCAGCGTGGAGGAAATATCTGAGGCCACGGGATTTACTCATGAGCAGATAATGCAGGCTCTTGAAAGTTCCAAGGCTTACGGCACTTATTCTCTGGAGAGCGCCTCGTCGGGCGCTTCCGAGGAGAACGAAGATAACCCTCTGGAGAAATACATAGGATTCGAAGATCTGGGATATGAACGTGTAGAGATAAACGAGATCGTAACTAAAGTGCTGGAAAATTTCAGTGAAAATTACAGATATATATTTAAAGAAAGATTCATCGAAAACAGACCGCAGGCGGCCATAGCCAAGGAACTGGGAGTTTCTCAGATGACCATTTCGCGTGCTGAGAAAAACATAGTCCAGCAGTTCAGAAGAGAGATGCACCGGCAGTGAAGCAAAGATGAAATAAATTAAGAAAGAAGGCACATGGGATGAAAAGAGTTTTTTCGGGCGTACAGCCTACAGGAAACATCCACCTCGGAAATTACCTCGGAGCATTGAAGCAGTTTGTGGAACTTCAAGAAGATCATGAGTGCATATATTGCATAGTGGACATGCACGCTATAACGGTTCCGCAGGATCCTGCGGTTCTAAAAGAACACATATTGGACGTGGCGGCTCTTTATCTTGCCGTCGGCGTAGACCCTGAAAAATCTATAGTATTCGTCCAGTCGGATGTACCCGGCCATGCGGAGCTGTCATGGATTCTCACCTGCAATTCATATACCGGCGAGCTGTCGAGAATGACACAGTTCAAAGATAAGAGCAAAAATAAAGAATCGGCTCCGGCCGGGCTCTTCACCTACCCTATTCTGATGGCTGCGGATATACTCCTGTATGATACCGATGTAGTGCCGGTAGGAAACGACCAGAAGCAGCATATCGAGCTCTGCAGAGATCTGGCGATAAGAGTGAACGGTAAGTATCCCGATACTTTTGTCATACCGGACGGAAGGTTCTTAAAAGAAGGGGCCAGAATAATGGCGCTGGACGACCCTTCTAAGAAGATGAGCAAGAGCGCCGAAAATATACACTCGCGAATCTCTCTGCTGGACGATCCGTCTAAGATAAAGAAATCCATAATGAAAGCCACCACTGACTCGGAAGGCGTCATAAGATTCGATACCGAGAATAAACCGGGTATCAGCAATCTGCTCAATATCTACAGCGTTCTTTCAGGGATTAGCATCGCCAATCTCGAAAAGAAGTATGAAGGAAAAGGTTACGGAGATTTCAAGAAAGATCTGGTGGAAGTCACAGTAAAGGCGCTTACGCCTATACGTGAGAGATTTGAAGAGATACGTAACTCAGAAGAATTGATCAGAATTCTCCGGGAAGGCGCCGGCAAAGCCGACGCTATAGCCAAGAAGACGATAGAAAGAGTCAAAGGAAACTTTGGGCTGGGATTATAATTAAAAAACACGCCTGCCTCAGCGGCCTGGTCCTCGGAGCTTTTTAGCTCCTGCGGAGGCCCGTTTGCAGCAGAATATTTATGATAATTTTTTATCAAATACCGTTGATATCAAGAACTTGACGAAATATAATTAAAATAGTTTAAGTACATATTATATTGTCAATTAAAAAGGTGATAATATATGAAAAAGCCGGATAAAAAGAAAACCATCATCACCATAGTAACAATAGCGGCCATTGCTGTCATCCTTAATATTCCTGTCGTATCAGATGTTATTGCAATGACGAGAGTCGGCATGATTGGAAGCGTGACCGATATGGAGAAAACAGAGTATGAGGGAGAAAAGTACTGGCCGTTTTCTTTAGATGACGAGTATGATACCAGAATTATCGTGGTGGAACATAATATTTTCAGAGTAACCGTCAGGATATTTGAAGATTCTACAGGTAAGGAAAACTTATACACCAAGCCTCTATTTGGAAAACCGGTGATAGATATTCCATAGAAATAACCCCCCCTTTTGCTGTAAAAGCAAAGGGGGTTTCTTCATCTATAATTGACTAAAGTATGAAACTACAAAATCTTCAAATAATGCGACAGAGGTAGGTATATAATTTTGGGATGTTTTTTGTATATTTATATATCTAAAAGCAATAGGGTTTTTGATCTTAATTTTTTTGATTTTTGTCTCGTTTTTAATTCTCCATGTTTTTTCAGGAATAATAGCAATCCCCATACCACGCTTAATAAAATCAATCATGATAGAGGGGTTGTTGCTTTCTAAATTTATTTTTGGTATGAATCCCGCTTGTTTACATAGCTGCAAAGTAGAAGTATAAAGAGGCAAATCGCTGGTCAGAGATATAAAAGGTTCATCACGTAGTTCGTATAGGTCTATTTCGTCAAGGGATACTAATTTATGATTTTTAGGAATCGCCAAACAAAAGTTTTCTTTAAGCACTTGAGTACTATTGGGTTCTAAGACAGAATAATCTAAACTGTAAATATGTAAATCATAATTAGCGCTGTTTTTTTGCTTTGGTAAATAGAAATTTTTATTGAAGGGTATAGTTCTTTAAATTTTTCTAATATTTCGGGCATCAATGAAGACGCCGCGTTAACATATAGGGAAACGCTTTTATTCATATTTGAATTAAAACTATCCTTTAAGTCATTTAACTCACTTAATATTGATTTGCAATGCTTAAGTAGCTTTTTCCCATTATCATTTAAAATTAACTTTTTTCCCTGTCGGTCAAATAATTGTACTCCTAACTCTGCTTCTTCGCAATTTTATCACCTATAATAAGCGTAATCTACGGTTTATTAGAATTTAAACCCGCCATACCTCGGATGTCGGAAGAAGAAATATAAAAATTGCTCGATTTATCGGGCCATGTTAAATAAGATAAAGGCTCATGCGAAAGTGTGAGCCTTTATCTTATGATGAATTACCTCCCCTGCTCAGATTTGCGGAAAGGGTAACTCTGCGCAGCTGGGTAATTCTCTCTAATTCTCATATAGAGCTGCTGAGAGAGAATTTCTTGAAAGATTTTGCTCACACTTTTCAAAAAACAAGAAAAAAGAGAGAAATAATGAAAATTAAACCCCACTATTTCTCTCTTCTCCGCAAAATACGGAAAAGTGTGAGCATGGATAAGGTGGAAATTCTCTTTAAATATTTGATTTTGCCCTTTTGAGAGAATTCATCACAAAAAAATGCTCTCTGACCTTGCGAATTACGGTTTTTAAGAGAATGAGCCTGTGTGGCGGTTTGCCATGTTCGCAAAGCCGGGCCGCCTGTGGCTCGGTCCGCATCGCCGCGGACTTTTCTGAGCAACAGCCCGCAGCCTCGCCGTCCGGTCAAAAACACGATAACCCCGTCATTGCCCGCAAGGCGGGCAATGACGGGGTTATCGTATACGCACATCACGCCGAAACGCGAGCCGGCCGGCTTTGTAGATAGTCCACGGCTCTACAGCCGCAGAGCGAGCCACCCCCAGAAGACAGCCCCGCAAGCCCGCACGCCGAGCCGGCCCCTGTTTATTCACCGAGAAAATATCTTCCCAGCCTATCGGCCGCCATGATGGCTGCGTAAACATCTTTTGCCGTGACGGCAAAAGGCATATTGTGAAGAGTGTCGCTGTCGGCTGTGGCAGCCTCGGCCACTTTCATGATCTTTTCTTCGGTAATCTGCGTCACTCCCAGCTGACCCAGCGTTACCGGAAGACCCAGTTCGATACAGAACCCTATTATATCTCCTAAAGTGTCGCTGTCTTCGTTTTCAAGAACTAATTGGGTGATAGTTCCAAAGGCGACTTTTTCGCCGTGATACATGTGGTGACATTCTTCCAGCACGGTCAAACCGTTGTGAATGGCGTGAGCTCCTGCCAGCCCGCCGCTTTCAAAGCCCAGCCCCGAAAGCAGCGTGTTGGCTTCGATTATTTTTTCTACGGATTTGGTGCATACCCCCGCTTCGAGGGCCAACTTAGCTTTGAGCCCTTCGTCCAGCAAAGTATCGTAGCATAACTCTGTCAGAGCCATGGCCGCTTCGGTGGCCTTTCCTCCGGCGCAGGTATCAGCTCCTTTTCTGTAGCAGGCCCTCGCTTCAAAATATGTTGCCAGCGCGTCGCCGATGCCGGCCATGGTCAGTCTTACAGGCGATTTTGAAATTATATCCGTGTCCATCAAGACGAGATTAGGGTTTTGAGGCAGGAACAAATATTCTTCAAAGACGCCTTCATCGGTATATATGACTGATAAGGCGCTGCAAGGGGCGTCTGTAGAGGCTATGGTCGGGCAGATGACTACCGGCGCGCCGCAGTAGTAAGCGACAGCTTTAGCTGTATCAAAGATCTTTCCTCCTCCGATACCAACGATCATGTCGCATTTGTTCTCAGCTACGATGCCCTTGAGCCGATCTATCTCGCTCTTGCTACATTCGCCGCCGAAAAATTCAAATACTGCCCAGGCGTTTTCATTATCAAAGCTTGCCTTTACCTGGTTGCCCACTCTCTTGTATCCGCCTTCGCTGATTATTATTAAAGGCTTGGTTCCGTAAGCTTTAGTATGCTTTCCTATGTTTGTCAGCTCTCCGGCGCCTTGCAGATATTTGCCGGGACTTATCAATACTTTTGTCATAGTATTTTCCTCCTTGGTGATTTTGAAATCTTTGTCTGTATTATGGTACGCACTTTTGCTGATATTATAACAAACGCCGTATATTCCCCGCCTCTATAGACGACGGGTTTTATTCAGACTTTTGGCGGAGATTAATAATCTTCCGCCAAAAGTCTGAGGAGCTTACAGCCCTGGCCTCTGTTGCAATCGTTCGCTTCGCCCCTGACGCCTCTGCTATCCGTTTTGTCCTGCAAATCGCCTGCGGCTCTTCGGACAAAAAGGCAAGCGAGCTTGCCGGGGACTACGCTCCGATTTAAACAAATGCAAGCAGATCTCGCCTCTATAAGAGTTCTGCTTGCATTTAAGTTACTTCAGAGTGCTGGTATACCGTATGGTTTCCATGGCGTCTTTAGCATATTTATCGGCTCCTATTCTGTCCGAATACTCCTGATTGAGAACTGCCCCGCCGACTACGATCTTGCACCACGGAGCCTTCTCCTTCAAAAGATGGATGGTTTTTTCCATGGCCGGGACGGTGGTAGTCATGAGGGCGCTTAAGCCTACTGCCGGAGCGTTGTTATCTATAACCGCCTGGACGATGATTTCGGGAGCCACATCTTTTCCAAGATCTATGACCTTGAAGCCGTAGTTCTCCAGCAGAAGCTTGACTATGTTCTTGCCTATATCGTGAATATCTCCGTGAACCGTAGCTATTACCACAGGAAACTTATCGATGGCCGCTCCGGAAGACATATGAGACTTTATCTTCTCAAAAGAAGCCTTGGCTGCCTCTGCGCTCATGAGAAGCTGAGGCAGATATACTGTCTTTTCTTCAAAGCCCTTGCCCACTATGTCAAGAGCCGGGATTATCTCGCTTTGGATTATGAACAAAGGGTCGGTATTTTCGGCCAGAAGATTTTCAGTCATCTCCCCTGCCCTGTCTTTAAGGCCTTTGCTGATGGCTCTTTGAAGAGGCGTCAGACTGCCATCGTCTTTTGGCGAAGCGGAGGGCGTAGCGTGACTTGCAGAAGGCTGCTGCGCAGACTGAGCCGGAAGGCTCTCCGTAAATGCTATATATTCTCCGCAGTTCTCATCCATATTGTGAAGCGCTTTAAAAGAATGATATGCCTTCATCATGTCTGTTGAATAAGGATTCATTATGGCCGCCGACAGTCCCCTCTCCAATGCGCAGGCAAAAAACGTGCTGTTTATGGCAGCTCTTTCTGGAAGACCGAAGGAAACGTTTGACACCCCCAGAGAAGTGTGGCAGCCGAGGCGGTTTTTTATGATGTCCAGCGCCCGGAGTGTTTCGATGGCCGCGCCCGGTTCGGCGCTTACCGTCATAGCTAAAGTGTCGAAGATTATATCTTTTTTATCTATACCGTACTCGGCAGCTCTTTTTAGAATTTTTTCGGCGATGGCGACTCTGCCTTCCGCTGTCTTGGGAATACCGTCGTCGTCCAGAGTAAGAGCGACAACTGCTCCGCCGTATTTTTTGACCAGAGGGAAAATCTGCGACATGGAAGATTCCTTGCCGCTGACTGAATTTATCATAGCCTTGCCGTTGTACAACCTCAGAGCCTGCTCCATCGCTTTCGTATCTGCCGTATCTATCTGAAGCGGAAGATTGGTGATTGCCTGAAGTTCAAATACGGCCTTCTTAAGCATAGAAACTTCATCTATCTCGGGAAGCCCCACATTCACATCCAGTATGTGGACGCCGGCCTCCTGCTGATTTATTCCCTCTTGCAGAATATAATTTATATCGTTTTCTGCCAGCGCCTGCTTGAATCTCTTTTTCCCTGTGGGATTGATACGCTCGCCTATGAGTATAGGAGATGAATCAAACTTGACGGCATGAGTATAAGAGGAAACGCAAGTGATATTCTTGGGCTCTGTCTGAACGGGCTTCATGCCCAAAGTCGCCTGGGTTATATGTCTTATGTATTGAGGATTAGTTCCGCAGCAGCCGCCTATAAGGCGTACTCCCTGCGCCGCCGCATCTTTAAGATCAGAGGCAAATTCGACGGGAGAAGTGCCGTACACCGCTTTTCCGTCCACTTCTTTTGGCAAGCCTGCGTTGGGCTTGAGGATGACGGGGATTGAAGCGTTAGCCAGCAGTTCTTCGATAACGCCGGTAAGCTGTTTAGGCTCGAGAGAGCAGTTAGCTCCAAGGGCGTCGGCCCCCATACCCTCGATCATCGCTGTCATGGCGGCGGGAGACGCCCCCGTCATCAGTTTTCCGTCTTCTCCGTAAGCGTTAGAGACGAATACAGGCAGGTCGCTGTTTTCTTTGGCAGCCAAAAGCGCCGCCTTCGTCTCATAGCTGTCGCTCATGGTCTCGATAAATATGAGATCTGCCCCCAGACCGCAGCCGGCCCGTACTATTTGGGCAAAAAGTTCTACGGCGTCTTCAAATTCGAAATCTCCGTATGGTTTTAAGAGCCTGCCGCAGGGGCCTATGTCTAAGGCTATGAATTTCTCCTGCGGCCCTGAAGAACTTTCCCGGGCTCTCTTGGCATTTTCCAAGGCGGCCTTTATCACAGCTTTGAGCTCTTCCGGCGCAAACTTCAGTGAATTGGCTCCGAAAGTGTTGGTGTTTACGATGTTGCTTCCGGCGTCAAAATAATCACGGTGTATCTTCTCCACCACCGCAGGATGAGTGATATTCCACCGCTCGGGATGCTCTCCGGCGGCAAGTCCGGCTTCCTGAAGCAGCGTTCCCATTCCTCCGTCCAGATAGACTAAGTTGTCTTTCATATAATCTAATATATTCATAAATCATTCCTTCCTGAAGCTGCAGTCAAGCTTGCTGCAAGTCTTGCAATCATTTCCATGAACGTCCGGCGACTTTCTTTGGCAGTTTTCCTCCGTCTCAGATGTGTCCGGATAAAGTCCTATAATTGCCGTCACTGATTTTGACGGCGACATGAGGAGACTCTCTGTCAGAGAGAGCCCTATCTTTCTGGGACAGTCCAGAAGGTCAAAGAACTGTTTTTGAGAAGAAAGCGGAAAATCTCCGTAGCCGGGGCTGAATCTGGGCCGCGAGAGAAAGCCTTTTTCTTTGTATTCTATGCGTATATCCTCATTGAAAGCGTTGCACAGAGATTCTATGCGTTCGGCGCCTATGGCCTGAAAACACAGAGCCCTGGCGGGAGACAGTCTGCTGTATCTGAAAATCAGACGGTCCAGGTCTATACCTATGGTGGCTGCAAAGAGGATTGATCGGCTGCAGCCTGTAAGATTTTTTTTAAGGTCAAGACTGCCCATCGGCGCAGCCTCCTTGCCGGCGCAGAATAAATCTGTATCGAACACCCCGTAACAGACCTTGCAGGAGAGCCTGCCGTTGGCTTCATCTAAGCAGCTGTCTATGAGAGCTTCTATTTCCGGCGTCTGCCGCCGGCAGCCCATATAGCGCAAGATCTCTCCCCTGTCTATGGCGGGAGGATCGTATTTTCTCGTTATGACGGTGCTCATCATTCTTTTCCCAGTATATCGGAGAGGTTTGCCTGTATTTTGCGGGCCACGTCCGGTTTGTTCATGGAATATACGTGGACATTAGTAACATTGTTGGCAAACAGATCTATGATCTGATCTGTGGCATAGGCGATACCGGCCTGTTTCATAGCCGCAGGATCGCTGCCGAACTTGTCCACCAGACTCTTGAACCTCTGAGGCATGTGGGAACCGGACAGCTTAACGGCTCTTTCCACCTGTTTTGCGTTGGTAATAGGCATTATGCCGGCCACCACAGGTACGGTGATGCCGGCTTCTCTGATCTTATAGAGAAAATTATATAAGAGGTTGTTGTCGAAGAACATCTGGGTGGTGAAAAACTCGCAGCCCGCTTCGACTTTTTCTTTAAGATATTTTATGTCTTCCTTTTGATTTGTACTTTCCGGGTGAATCTCGGGGTAACACGCCCCACCGATGCAAAAATCCGTATCGCTTTCTCTCAGCTCCCGGATCAGATCTATGGCGTGGTGATAGTGCCATGTCTCCTGATGAGACAAGTCCATGCCTTCGGGAATATCGCCTCTTAAGGCCATGACGTTTTCGATACCGGCCTCTTTGATCTGGTCAATCTTCTGCCGCACAGCCTCGTGAGTAGAAGAAACGCAAGTAAGGTGAGCCAAAGTGGACACACCGTACATATCTTTTATGTTTTTTGCAATTTCCAAAGTATATTCGCTGGTTCCGCCTCCGGCTCCGTAAGTTACGCTCATGAACGCCGGTTTCAGCTTGGCGATCTCTTCTGTAGCAGCCTTTACGCTGTCAAAAGACGAGTCGGCTTTAGGAGGAAAGACCTCAAAGGATAGTGATAGATCATCTCGTTTAAGTAAGTTTATCAGCTTCATAGTATCTCGCTCTTTTCTTTAAAAAGTTATACTTGAATTATACTACTCCGCAGTTGAGATAACAAGTTTTAGAAAGGATTTTACAAGATCGGCTTTGATATAGAAAAGGGCCTCATGCAGCGAGGGAGGAAAAGAACGGCTTTACTTAAAGCGAGTTGCCGCAGGAGAGAGTTTCCTTCCCTCTGCCTGTAAGTACATACAATTTTTTCTGAAAAAGTATATTGGAGGACTGTATAACTTGTAAGGTGCGCTGCATGGCCTCTTGACTATATTATCCACCAATTATGTGTAAAACTAAGGAAGCAAAACTATAAATAATATGGAGAAAATGAGACGGAAGAATGAAGATGCCGGAGGCAAACTATAAATTCAGAACCAAAAAGTTTATGACGATAGTGCAAAAAACTCCCCATAAGATTAGAAAGAGGATGAAGCAAAGCCCCGTTTTAATTGATGTCTCGGCCCTTTTGCAGAAGATAACGCCATACAGAGCGGCAGATATAAGAATACCAAGAACGTGACTTGCTGTCAGTATTGCCGCCTCGGCAGGAGAAAAGTACGAAATGAGGAGAGCGGTAATTTACAAGGTTACGATGCCGGGAAAAGAAGGATACGGCCAGTAAAGTGTCCGTATTGGAGAAATATCCAGAGACATTTTTTGATTTTTGTCCGAAAAAGTCTTGACAGCCCTGCGCGCATGAGGTATTATTAAATTGTCCTTAAAGGACATAATATATCTCCAAAAGGCGCCGATGGGGACAACGAAAATACGAAACTTTAACAAAAGGAGGAAATATTATGGATATTATGGTATTGAAGTCTCAGCAGTGGATGAACGATACATACGGCGGCGACAGCCGTTATACAAGAGTCGCAGAAGACGGAGCTACAGGATGGGGAACGATAAACGGCCTCATAATAGCCCTTCAGATCGAGCTGGGTATGGCAGAGACAGCAGCCGTTATCGGGCCGACCACAAGAGGTAAGTTTAATGCGAAGTATCCGGGCGGAATAACCCGGCAGGCGGCGGACGATACCGATACGGACAACGTTCACAGCATAATACAGTGCGCTCTCTGGTGCAAAGGATATTATGCGGAAACCGGAAGCATAACTGGTTACTATAAGGGTCAGTCGGCCGATTCGGTAGAAGAACTGAAAGCCGACATGGGTATAGGCGGAAATTCTACGGTCACCATGGAGATAATGGAAGCCCTGCTGTCGATGAAGCAGTTTGTACTGCTTTCGGGCTACGGCGGAACCGAAGCCATAAGAGGAATCCAGCAGACCATCAATAAGGACTATAAAAACTATACGGGAATAATCCCTTGCGACGGACTTTACGGCAGAGAGATGAATACCGCTATAATCCAGGTGCTTCAGGCCGTGGAAGGATTTGCCCCGGAAGTCTCAAACGGCAATTTCGGTAACGGAACCAAGGGTGCGCTGAAGGTGATAAATGCAACCAATGCCGCAGCAAATCCCGACTGGGTGTGGATTGCCAGCGTAGCCCTGATCTGCAACGGCTACTTGGATAATACCGAAAGAAAGTGGGTGCCGGCGCTCCAGCTGGCTATCGAGACATTTCAGGTAGCCCATGCTCTGCCTATTACGAGACAGCTGGATGTCAACACTTGGATGTCGCTGTTTATCAGCAAGGGAAACCCGGACAGGGCAGCCTTGGGCTGCGACTGCGCTACGGTACTAAATGCAGATAAAGCGACAGCCCTATATAATGAAGGGTACAGATATGTGGGAAGATATTTGACCGGATATGTAGGCTCGGGAAGCACTGCACGGCCGAAAGCGATGACAAAGGAAGAACTGTCAGCAGTTTTTTCGGCAGGATTGAGGGTATTTGCGATTTATCAGGATAACAACCCGGTAGTTTCTTACTACACTTACGAACAAGGACTGGAGGATGGAGTAAAAGCCTTTAATGCAGCAAAAAACTTAGGGGTTCCCGAGGGAGAATTCATCTATTTTGCAGTAGATTGCGATATGATGGATTATCAGGTTACTGCTAATGCCATTCCGTATTTCAGAGGCATAAGAGAAGCTTTAAAAGGCAAACCTCTCTACTATAAAGTAGGAATTTACGGTTCCAGAAATACTTGTACGAGAGTCTCCGATGAAGGGCTTGCAAAGAGTAGTTTTGTAGGAGATATGTCTACGGGCTACAGTGGAAATATGGGCTACAGAATACCGACAAACTGGGCTTTCGATCAATTTCATGAATATGTATTTACGGGAGCTTCCGTTAACTTCGATTTAGATAAGGATGCATATTCAGGAAGGTACTCAGGATTTAACCATGTTGAAAATTATGATGAGGCGTATATAAGCAGCAAAAAAACGGAAGCTTATATTGATAGAGCCGAACAGATTTTTGATGAACTGGGATATGGTGTGCCGATAGAAATGGTACTTGAAAAAGAAACTCTTTTAATGAAAATTCCGAATCTCGAGGCCAATTATAAAGTCAGCATTTCAGAGGCACTAAATTTGCCGGAGGAAGACTTCGTGCAGATTATCGTATCTAACGGCAAGTTTGATGAAGCTCAGATGGAGATTGTATCATCTGAATTTGAGTCTCTGGATGCTGAAACCAGAGAAGCTATTGGAGGAAATGGAGCTTTTAAAACGATATCTACGCTGGCGAGCGAAATAGGAAATGGAAAAGTTGTATTCTCGTATGAGATAAGCTCAGATGGCAAGCTTGTCTTCCGATACGGAATCGAAGAAGAAGTTTTCAATGATCAACCAGAAACAGAAAAACTTTGCGTATATGTTAGTATTACGATAACGAATGATACCACCTTTAAAGAGGAATTTGAAAGTATAATGGAGAGTTTACCGTCGTTAGAAACGGTAGCAATGGTCACTTTACTTATAATTTTAATTTTGTTGATTATTTTTACAGGTATCAGCCTTGCTGCTATCCTGAAAGCTCTTGCGGCGTTTCTAACCGCCTACGCTGTATAGTGAGCTGAGATTATAGGGCTGTTAAACAAAGCCGAGACTATTGTTTACAGCCCTTCAATCATAATAAGTTCATTGAAAAATCAACCGTATTATGTTATCATATTGAGAGTTTTACTTTCATAATTTACCATAGGAGGTCACTATGCAAAAAGAAGAAGCCATAAATATATATAAAAGTTTTGCTTCCATGAAAAAGCTGCCGATTATAGCCTCTTTAGCTGCAATGATTGCCGGCCTAATAATATTTTTTTTGAATATTAACGCCGGTTTACTATTTATATATATAGATTTAATTTTTACAGGGCTTTGTGCCCTTTGCAGCTTAATATGCTTCGATTACGCAATCCTCAAGGTATTAAAACTCTTTCAGAAAGTCAGCGAAGTGCTTAACGAAGATCTTGATCAGGAAGAATATCTGCAACTCACAGAGGCTATCGTTTCTTATGGTAAAAATTCAAAGCCTGTCTGGATGCAGAAACCATTATATTCGGCTTTTCAGTTCCAATACATTTCTGCTTTGGTTGTTAACGGAATGATAGTGCAGGCCAAAGAATATTTAAGTCAAAACGGTATACGTACAAAATATTTTTATAATCTTGCCCAAGTATACATTGATCTGGCCGAAGCTCGTTCTATTGGTGACAATGAAAAGTATATAAAAATATATGAATCTGCGCCTAAAGCGTATAAAAGAGTGAAGATTCATTCTTTTGTGGCTTTGATTGTACAGGGAAAATATGATGAAGTCATAGATGATTTGGTAAACTATACTCCAAAGAATAAACGAGATGCGGTTCAACGCCATATGCTTTTAGGTGAAGCCTATCTAAAAAAGGGGCTGGTTTCTGAAGCAAAGTCACATATTGAATATGTTATAAATATTGGCAAACCCCTCCGTGAGCTTTGCCGTGCAGAGGAACTGTACAAAGAGCTGTAGGATTTTTATCTAAGATGAGCCATAAAAAACTAACATCATAGGAACCGGTATTATGATAAGTCTTCATATAATAGGGTTTCGAGTATCGGCTCTTCATCTGAGACTTCTTTTAGAGGATTGACTATTTGCAGCCCCTCAGTAATCCAGCAGATACTGTTAGGAACCTCCCAAGTCTCATAATATGGGTACGTTCGACCTTTATTAAAGATTAACACATTGTTGCTTCCTATATACTTGCTGTAATATAACGCATACTCAAAATTGGGGGCTTCTCGCCAAATCGGCCGCCCTATTTGGGTTACCACCACGGTATACTTGCCGTTCGGGGAAGCCTCTCTGTAAATCTCCGTTCTCGCAACATTATAATTATAATAAAATATCCCTTTAGTAATAACACTATAATTACACCTGCTATGACGAGTAAAAGTTTTACCTCGCTGTTTTTCAATGCTTTTTTGACTTTTTCTTTCATACAAGCCCCCTCTTTTAATCCTATGAATACATTTCCTCTACAAACTGGCTCAGCAACCTCTCGCCGTCGATTTCCGCAATGATAATATTTAAATTTCAAAAATGAAAGGAGCCATCACTACAGCGACTATTCGGTGGCTGTGCGACAACTTCATACTATATCAGTTTGGTCAAACGGTAAGATATATACTCTATCGGGCTTGCCATCTTCGAAGAAAGTGAGCTTTACACTGTTGGCAAGCCATTCTGTTTGATAGCTATTTTCATCGCTTGATACCGGCATTCGCAATGTGAAGAAGGAGAGTTTTTTAATCCGGTATCTGTCATAAATAATAAAGGTGTTCTCCTTTTTTTCTCCTGCCTAACTTAAAAAACAAACAAATTATAGTGTGCAGTAGCATCTGCGTTAATAAGAAAGGCTTTTCTTAGGTGTTCTTCGCTGATAGGATCTATTATGGTATTTACACTTTCGCCACATTACTTTTTATGGCGACGCCTGATATATGCACGTATTACACAAACAATTAAAAAAATAGTATAGTGTAAAGTTATCAGAAGGCCTGAATATATAGAAAAGAATGACGCGGAATGCTTAAATAGATGCTCAGGCAGATAAAATGTAAATGATGATAACACTATAGTTATAAAAAATAAAAACTGAAAGGAACTATAGGCAGCATTCATGGCGATATTTGAAGAAAAGCATATGTTGGCACAAATGAGGGTGAAAAGTCCGAAGATGTAAGGATAATAGAGAACCAAAAAGGCAATGGCACTGCTGTTTGAAATGGGAAAATCATGTTCAGATGTTGGTGTGGGAGGCATCTCATTTAAAAGGTAAGGAATACCACCACACAGAAAACTTAGAAAAATATATGCGACACTTAGTGGTAAAAATTTCTTGAAAAACAATTTTCTTTCATTCATACTCGAGACCCCCTCTTTTAATTCTATGAATAGTATACTATCTCGCAGAAGAATTATCAATTGCGTTTTAGAACTCACACCTGACGGAGCATACATACGCCGCCTGCGATGTAATTCCGCTTGTCAGAGAACTTGGGGATATGTATAATAAATATAAGAATTATGAGCAACAGGATAGCCGGATTACATTTCCAAGGGAGTAAAGAATGATAAAAAAAATACTGAAAAACAAAATTATCTTTAGGGCTATTATCATAACAGAGATATTGGCGACCTTAGTATTTGCAGTGTTTATCATCGAAAACTACAGAAAGAGCGATTCAGGAGATCCCAAATACGATATGCTGGCACAAGAAGAGGTTCAGATTCCGGAGAAAATGATAAGCCGTCGGATAACTGTAGCCAGAACTCATAAGGTTTATGAAAGGAAAGACGATGGATTTAGGATTTTTCTTTCTGAAAAAATCGGAGAAACGGGGTATTATTATGTGAGAATGGAGAATATCAGGTTCGAGAATACAGACTTGTATACCGAGTGTAGAGTGGATTGGATAGAGAAGGGCGCAAAGATTACCTTTATGGGCGATGGTGTCGAGGACGTTGTATATGTGATAGAACAGCATAAGGGGAGAGGTTATGAGTAACAATTCTATTGAAGAAAAGAACCTTCGCAGAAGGGAAATAATCCTGAAGGTAATGACGGTTATCTTTATTGTAGCCGCCTTACGCTTTTATATCGACCTAAAGATAGGAGCGAATAAGGAATATGAGTATTACAGGAAAGACTCCCCCGACGGAGAAAGAACAGTAGTATTTTACAGGATTGGAAATGAAAGACCGTTAAGAGGAAATCGTTATAGAGTAGTCGTATTTGCAAAGGGCGCAGAAGAAAAAGTTAGCTCATTTGAAATAAATAATGATAGAAGTTTTTACTTCGACGCAGCCGAAGATGAACACACGGGCGACTATAAAATGAACTTTCAATGGGAGGAAGACGGAATTTGGATAATATATACGGACCCCGGAGTTGGAAAAGAAAAAATATTTGTTCCGACCTAAACGCCTAAGGAGTCGAAGGATAATTATCAAGGGGAGAACACTATGCAAAAAGAAGAAGCCATAAAAATATATAAGAGCTTTGCATCGATGAAAGATGTGGCGCTTTTAGTTATTTTAGTATACATAGCCACATACATATTGATATCGGCATTAAACAATAATAGCGAAGACGGGATTTTCATATATGTAGCCATGTGGCTGACGGCTTTCCTCGCAGGGATTGCATATATTGCGCACGATATATTAAAAAGCGTTAATAAGATTGATGAAGCAGTGAACGAAGACCTTGATGATAAAAAATATTTGGAAATTATATATTGCATAATTGACTACGGAAAAAACCATAAGCAAAAAAACAACCTGCAAAGAACTTTTTATTTGATTATGCAAGAACGATATGCCATGGCCTTAATCATTAACGGGAAGAGAAAAGAAGCGGAAGAATATATAAATAGCGGAGAAATAAAGCATGAGCCTTATCGCATGTTTTTGAGAGCATGTATTGATTTGGATCGTGCATACGCTCAAGGAGATGCCGAAAAGTATATAAAGATATATAAGGCGGCTCCAAAGTCATACAAAGAGGTCAAGCTTCACGCCTGCCGCGCTTTGCTCATGCAGGGCAAGTATGACGAGGCTATAGAGGGACTGATGAAATACACCCCAAAGAATAAACGCGAAGAAATTCTGCGTCGGTTTACGATAGGCGAAGCTCATCTGAGAAAAGGGTCAAAAGACGAGGCGAAAATATACCTCGAATATGTCATAAACAACGGCAAGACGCTGAGAGAAAAGTTCATGGCAGAGGAGCTGTACAAAGAGCTGTAGGATTACGAGTGCTTCTTGGAAGGAGACAGTTATAAAGGCTTCATTCCGATGGCAGCAGCAAAACGTTAACAATGTTATTAAGAATCCTCAGCCCCACGGCTATTCCCGGTAATTGGCTTTTATGGCCCTTTTCCGGGAAATTTTTCTTTAGCAAGTCTCGGTCTTTTTAAATTAAAGGTCATTTGCGGGAGTTTTTGACCATCTTGTAGCGGATATAAGCGTTTTACAGCCTTATTTTCTCAGTTTTCTCTCTAAAAAGTCCCGCAAACAGCCTTAAATTTCACCTTACCGAGACTACGCCGTCAAAAACTCTCGCAAGTCCTCTGATTTTTAGAAAAACCGGGAATTCTGTAAAAAACCTCCTTTAAACAGAGGACAGCCTTGCCGGCAACAAAAAAAGGGACTCCTGCCGGCGGCAGGAGTCCCCTCTTTTTCGTATCCTTACAGCTTACTCATGACGTAATCAGCAAATTCTTTGCAGGTGGCTCCGTCTGCGAGGCCGGTGACCACCACCTTTTTTTCAGTATCGCAGCATGTGTGGAGCGCGCCGGCCAGCCTGTCCGCCGCGGCGGTGAGGCCGATGTGGCGAAGAAGCATTTCCGCCGCCTTGAATATGCTGGACGGGTTTGCGTAGTCCGCCAGCCCATCCTCTATCATCCTCGGCGCGCTGCCGTGGATGGCCTCGAACATGGCGTACCTGTCGCCGATGTTGGCGCTTCCTGCGGTGCCGACTCCGCCTTGGATTTCGGCGGCTTCGTCGGTTATGATGTCTCCGTACAGATTAGGCATGACGAAGACCTGAAATTGATTTCTTATGGCCTTGTTGACAAGGTTTGCAGTCATTATATCTATGTACCAGTCCTCTGCCTTGATCTCGGGGTACTGGGCCGCTACTTCGTTGCATATCTTTGAGAACTTGCCGTCGGTCTTTTTCATTATATTAGCCTTGGTCACGATGGCGACGTTAGTCTTGCCGTTGTTCTTTGCATATTCGAAGGCAGCTCTGGCTATCCTCTCCGTTCCGCAGTCTGTAGTCACCTTGAAGTCCATGGCAAGAACTCCTGGGACCTCTATGCCCTTGCTTCCCAGAGTGTATTCGCCCTCCGTGTTTTCACGGTAAAACATCCAGTCGATGCCCTCTTCCGGCACCGATACGGGACGGACGTTGGCGTACAGGTCAAGCTCCCGTCTCAAAGTTACGTTGGCGCTTTCCATGGTGCCACCCTTAGGAGTGGTGGTCGGGCCTTTCAGTATGACGTCGCAGGCCTTTATGTCGGCCAGAACGTCTGCCGGCACGGCTTCACCTTTGGCCAGCCTGTTTTCGATGGTAAGGCCTTCTATGTCCCGAAGGACTATCTTGCCGGAGCCAATCTCATCCTTCAAAAGCTCCGTCAGAAGACGGCGAGCTTCCTTCATGATGATAGGGCCAATGCCGTCTCCGCCGCAGAGGCCTACGGTTATCTTATCCAGCGAGGCGAAATCCTTGGGAGGCTCCGCCGAAGCCATTTTCTCGGCTCTTGCCAGCTGTTCTTTCAATAATTTTTCAAACTGCGCCGTGGCAGCTTCTATATATTTTTCCAAGTCACCGTACCTCCTTACAGATTTCCCTGTCCTACGTATTTGAGAAGACCGCCGGCCTTTAAGATGGCTTTCTGCCTCTGGGTAAAGCTGCATATCAGCGAGAACTCCTGACCGGTAGTAACGTCTTTGAGAATAAGCTTTCCGCTGTCCAGTCCGGCGTATATGTCGGAAAGGGCCAGAGCGTCGCCCTGAGTCAGCTTGTCGTAGTCTTCCGGATTTTCAAAGGTGAGAGGAACTATGCCTGCGTTTATCAGGTTAGCGGCATGGATTCTGGCAAAGCTCTTGCTTATTACGGCTCTCACTCCAAGATACAGAGGAACGAGGGCTGCGTGCTCTCTCGAAGAGCCTTGACCGTAGTTGTTTCCTCCCACTATTATGCTTTCGCCGGCCGCCTTTGCTCTTTCCGGGAAAGTCTCGTCGCATACGGCGAAACAGTACTGAGAAAGATGAGGTATGTTGGAGCGGTAAGGCAGTATCTTGGCTCCCGCCGGCATGATGTGGTCTGTGGTGATGTTGTCGCCAACCTTGAGAACAAGGGGAGCCGAAAGAGAATCTTCCAGCGGCTTGCTGTTAGGGAAAGGCTTGATGTTAGGACCTCTCAGAATCGGAAGGTCCTTCGCCTCCTCTAAAGAAGCAGGAGGTATAACTGCGCTGTCGTCTATCTTGAAAGCCTTTGGCATTGTCACCTCCGGCATTTTGCCGAGAAGCATAGGGTCTGTAATCTCTCCCGTAAGAGCCGCGGCGACGGCAGTTTCAGGAGAAACAAGATAAACCTGTCCGTCGGCTGTGCCGGAGCGGCCCTCGAAGTTTCTGTTAAAGGTCCTGAGGGAAACGCCGCCGGAGTTAGGGGAGAAGCCCATTCCTATGCAAGGGCCGCAGGCGCATTCCAGAACTCTCGCGCCGCTGGCCAGAATGTCAGAAAGGGCTCCCGCGTCGGCCAGCATGGAAAGAACCTGCTTCGATCCCGGCGAAATGGAAAGGCTCACCTCCGGGCGGATGGTCTTGCCCTTTAACAGAGCGGCCACCTTCAGCATGTCTAAAAGCGAGGAGTTGGTGCATGAGCCTATGCAGACCTGATCTACCTTAGTGCCTTTGAGGCTTGAAACCTTGACCACGTTGTCAGGGCTGTGAGGGCAGGCGATCATCGGCTCGAGGGTTGAAAGGTCTATGTCGATAACCTTGTCATATACGGCGTCATCGTCGCTTTCGAGGCGGACGTAGTCTCCGCCTCTTCCCTCGGCTTCGAGGAAAGCCTTGGTAATCTCATCCGATGGGAATATGGACGTGGTGGCGCCGAGCTCTGTTCCCATGTTGGTTATGGTGGCTCTCTCAGGAACGGAAAGAGTCTTTACTCCCTCGCCGCCCCATTCTATGACGGCGCCTACGCCGCCTTTTACCGACAGGATTCGGAGAATTTCGAGGCTTACGTCTTTAGCCGTTACGAAATCTCTCAGCTTTCCCGTAAGATTTACCTTGTACATCTTCGGCATGGTGATGTAATAAGCGCCGCCGCCCATGGCCACAGCCACATCGAGGCCGCCTGCTCCCATGGCCAGCATGCCTATTCCGCCGCCCGTAGGAGTATGGCTGTCGGAGCCGATAAGAGTTTTGCCCGGCTTTCCGAATCTTTCCAGATGAACCTGATGGCAAATGCCGTTGCCCGGTCTGGAAAAGTAGAGGCCGTATTTTTTCGCCATGGACTGAATGAATCTGTGGTCGTCGGCGTTTTCAAATCCCGACTGGAGAGTGTTGTGATCTATGTATGCCACCGAAAGCTCCGTGCGGACCCTCGGAACTCCCATAGTCTCAAACTCCAGATATGCCATGGTGCCGGTGGCGTCCTGAGTCAGAGTCTGGTCTATTTTCAGCGCCACTTCTTTTCCCGGCGTCATTTCGCCGCTTACGAGATGTTCCTTTATTATCTTCTGTGCTATCGTTAAACCCATTACTTTGATGTTCCTTTCTGTATGCTCTTGTATGCCTGGTCTACGTGCTTCAAAACCAGCTCTTCGATTTTTTCCTGATTGCCGGCCTGTATGGCTTCATAAATCTTGACGTGCTCTTCTATGGAATACCGGCTTCTTCCCTCGTTTGTAAGGGAATCCTTTCTGTACTTCATCAGCTTGTGATGTATGGGGGAAAGGACCGCCTGAAAAATCGGACTTCCCGAGGCGGAGTATATTATATCGTGGAACTGAGTGTCCAGATTGCGGACCTTCTCTATGTTTTTCTTTTCCTGATAGAACTCCTGCTGATCCAAGATTTCTTTGAGTTTTGCGAGATCCTCGTCGCTTATATTCATGGCGGCCATTTTCACCACCATAGGCTCCAAGGCTCTTTTAACTGCGAACATATCTGCCACGTCTTCGTCGGTTATTCCAAGCACCACGGTGCCGGAAGGGGTTATTCCTATGAGCTTGTCGTTTTCGAGGCGGGCGATGGCCTCTCTTATGGGCGTCCTGCTGACCCCCAGCTCTTCGGAAAGCTTTGATTCGCTGATGATTTCTCCGGCCTTATATACGCCGCTGAGAATGTTTTTTTCTATCTGCTGATACACCTGATTCGCCAGGGACAGAGATTTGTAGTCTATCATTTTTTCTCAAACTCTCCTTTCGTCAGCTCAGATATTTTGTCCTCCATTTCCTGATTGGAAAGGCTGGTGGTTCTGCCGTCTGCGTACATTTCGTCCACCCAGTCCTTGAGGGCTGCCACGACCGGATTGTCCTTGGTCATGCGCTCGTCGCCGAGAAGCTCGTAATGCTCGTTCATCCAGTAGGCGATGCCTGCCAGACCGGAGGTCTTGCTTACGGACACGCCCGGCGCCCTGTTCAGGAGCTTCTTCGTGTTGAAGATGTTGTAAATCTCTTCGTCCTTCATCAGGCCGTCGGCGTGGATTCCAGCCTTTGTGACGTTGAAGTTTTCTCCCACGAAAGGAGTCATCGGCGGAATTTCATAGCCCATTTCTTCTTTGAAATACCTGCCTATCTCGGTGACGGCGGTCGGATCCATGCCGTCGAGGGAGCCTTTGAGGGAAGCGTATTCAAACACCATAGCCTCCAGCGGCACGTTGCCGGTTCGCTCGCCTATCCCCAGCAGCGAACAGTTGACGGCGGAGGCTCCGTACAGCCACGCCGCCGAAGCGTTTGCCACGGCCTTGTAAAAATCATTGTGGCCGTGCCACTCCAGCATTTCGCTCGGCACTCCCGAATAATGCTGGAGGCCGTACACCAGACCGGCCACGCTTCGAGGCATGGCCACCTCCGGATACGGGACGCCGTAGCCCATGGTGTCGCAAATTCTTATCTTTACAGGGATTCCCGCTTCTTCCGACAGTTCCATTATCTCGTTGACAAACGGAACCACGAAGCCGTAAAAGTCCGCTCTCGTAACGTCCTCGAGGTGACATCTCGGCACCAGACCCGCGTTCAGGGCCTCCTTTATGGTCTCCAGATAATAGTCGGCGGCCTGACGCCTTGTCATGTTCATCTTCTTGAATATGTGATAGTCGCTGCACGACACGAGAATACCCGTTTCCTTGATTTCCAGATCCCTAACGAGCTGAAAATCCTCTTTTTTCGCCCTTATCCACGTGGTTATCTGAGGGAATTTCAGCCCCAGCTCCATACATTTGGAAATGGCCTCTCTGTCCTTTTTCGTATATATGAAAAACTCCGACTGGCGGATTATGCCGTAAGGCCCGCTGAGTCTGGACAGAAGAGTATAAAGATCCACGATCTGCTTTACTGTATAAGGGGCCATGGACTGCTGGCCGTCTCTGAAAGATGTGTCGGTAATCCATATGTCCGCAGGCATGTTTATAGGCACGCGTCTGTGGTTGAAAGCTATCTTGGGGACCTCTTCGTAGTTGAAAATATCCCTGAACAGGTTGGGCTCTTCCACATCCTGCAAAGTATATTTGTATATGGATTGTTCCAGCAGGTTGGTTTTTTTGGAAAATTCGAGCATGTATTTACCTCCTTCTCTGTTGATATAAAGTGTTTTCGTTCTCTTGACGGGTGTAAGCGTTACGCCTGACGGCGGCAACATGCGCACACCCACGCCTGTATACAAGTATACTCCTTTCGGCCGAGAGTGTCAACACCGACTAAATTCAATAATTCGACCTAAAAATATATTTTTTCACTTTTTAACTATATTTAAAGTTGCTCGGATATTGTATAATTATAAAAAACATTTCATCAGGAGGAGAATGAGATGAGGCTGCTGCTTGCAGAAGACGAGAAGGCCCTTTCCAAAGCCCTCGTAACTATCCTTGAGAGAAACAATTATTCCGTCGACGCCGTGTATGACGGCGAAGAAGCCCTTGACTACCTTGAAACGGGCAACTACGACGGGGTTATAATGGACATAATGATGCCTAAGATGGACGGCATCGAGGCCCTTAAAGCATTGCGGGCCGGAGGAGATTTGGTACCGGTTCTCATGCTGACCGCCAAATCCGAAATAGACGACAAGATAACGGGCCTCGACGCAGGAGCCAACGACTACCTGACCAAGCCTTTCAGCTCCGGAGAGCTGATGGCGAGGATACGAGCCATGACCAGAGTGCAGGCCGCCCAGACGACCTCGGTTCTGAAGATGGGCAACGTGACCCTCGACAGAGCCACCTTTGAGCTGTCGACTCCGTCGGGAAGCTTTAGGCTGGCTAACAAAGAATTTCAGATGCTGGAACTTCTCATGAGCAATCCGAGAAGCCTGATTTCCTCCGAACGATTCATGGAAAAAATCTGGGGCTATGACAGCGAATCCGAGATCAACGTAGTCTGGGTGTACATATCTTATCTGAGAAAAAAGCTGGCGGTTCTGAACGCAGACATAAAGATTAAGGCGGCCCGTAACGCAGGCTATTCTTTGGAGGAAATAAAATGATAAAGCGACTGAGGATAAAACTCATAATAGCTTCGATGGCGTCGCTTTTTGCGGTATTGGTGACGATAATGGCCGTTATGGCCGCCGTGAATTACGACAAGATAACGGATGTCGCCGACAGCACCTTATCCATATTGATGGAAAACGACGGCATGTTCCCTCAAATGGAGCAGGGATTCGATGAAAAACCTGACCGGCAGCCGCCGGAGATGGACAAGCCAAAAGAGGACGATCCGGGGATGTCGCCTGAGCTTCCGTACGAATCGCGGTATTTCACCGTGGTAATAGATGAAGACGGAGAAGCGGTTTCCGTAAACACCGGGAAGATAGCGGCGGTAGACACGCAGGCTGCCATAGAATATGCCCGGCAGGCGTGGGCCTCCGGCGACAGCTCGGGATTTGAAGAGAATTACAGATACATGTCAGGCGCGACAGACGAGGGGACTCGCATAATATTCCTCGACTGCGGACGCAATTTGGACACCTTCAAGTCCTTCGTGTTTACGGGACTTGGCGTATCGGCGGTGGGAATGTTGGCGGTATTCACGCTGGTATTCTTCCTGTCAAGGCGTATCGTAAAGCCGTTTTCCGAGAATTACGAAAAGCAGAAACGCTTTATAACGGACGCAGGCCACGAGCTCAAGACCCCTCTCACCATAATCGAAGCCGACGCAGAGATTTTGCAGATGGATATGGGGGAAAACGAGTGGATAAGCGACATACAGAATCAGACGAGGCGGATGGCGGAGCTTACCAACAGTCTGGTGCTTCTGGCCAAGACGGAAGAAGACCACAACGATATGAAGATGATAGAATTTCCCATATCGGATGTGGCAGACGAAGAAACGTCTGCCTTCAGGGCTCTTGCCAGAACTCAGGGCAAGGTCTTAGACAGCTGCATTGAAGCAGGCGTAGCCCTTTGCGGCGACGAGAAATCGCTGCGCAGGCTGATGGACATACTCCTCGACAACGCGGTGAAATATTGCGGAGAAAAGGGAGTTATAAGGGTGACACTCGAAAAACAAAAAGGCTTCGTCAAGTTTTCCGTGTTCAACACTGCGGAGCATATTTCAAAGGACGAAACGAGCCGCCTTTTCGACCGATTTTACAGGTGCGACCGTTCACGCAATTCGGAGACGGGAGGCTATGGGCTGGGACTTTCCATAGCGGCGGCCATAACGGCGGCGCATAAGGGCAGAATCACAGCCGACACAAGCGACGAGCAGTCCTTGACGATTACGGTAAAGCTGCCGTGCTGAGGGCGATTGAATACAAATAATGACAAATAACGACACGAGACGACACGAGACGACCGACTTCGAAATCGGTCGTTTTTTCGTTTTTGCAGATAAATTGTAAACTTTAATTAAATTTAATGTTGATTTTAAAGTAGGCTTAAGAAAAGGGGTCTATACTTCAATTATCAAAACGAGAGGGAGGTGCCCGATATGGCATATCAGGCCACATTCAAGCGTCACGAGATAAAATATCTGTTGACCCAAGGACAAAAGGAAGCGGTGCTGGCGGTGATGGAGCCGTACATGAGACTCGACAAGTACGGAGCCGCAACTATCCGCAACATATATATGGATACGGACGATTTCAGAGTGATAAGACGATCGCTGGAAAAACCGGAATACAAGGAAAAGCTCAGAATAAGGAGCTACTGCCGGGCAACACCGGAGGCAGAGGTGTTCATCGAGCTGAAAAAGAAATACAAGTCGGTCGTATATAAGAGGAGACTTTCCCTGCCATGGGAGGCGGTCGAAGACAGCTTCGTAAACGGACGGCCTCTTCCCGTAGACTCACAGATAGGAAAGGAAATTGAGTATTTCCGCAGCTTTTATGACAGGCTCAGGCCTCGCATATTCCTCTCATATGAGAGAGAAGCCCACTTTGCCGTCGACGGAAGCGATTTAAGAATCACCTTTGACAAAAATATTTTATACAGAGAGAACGATCTTTCCCTGTGCGGCGAAATTTACGGAAACGAGATTATGGGCGACGGTCTGTGCCTCATGGAGATAAAGACGTCGGGAGGCATGCCGCTGTGGCTGAGCCACCTTCTCACGGAACAGAGCTTGTTCAAGACGTCGTTTTCAAAATACGGCACTGCGTACCGGGATATGATGCGAAGACACGGAAGCTACAAGTGGAGCGATTATAAAGAAAGGAAGATTTGTTATGTTGGATAATATATTTCAGGGAATTTTTGATACGGCGCAGACGGAAACCATAGCGCCCTCTGAGTTTTTAATTTTGATAGCGGCCTCTCTCCTGGTAGGACTGATACTGGCCGCGGCATATATGTACAAGAGCCTTTACAACAAGGGCTTTGTCGCTACGCTGGCCCTGCTGCCTGCCGTCGTATGTGTAATAATAATGATGGTAAACGGCAACATAGGAACGGGCGTAGCCGTGATGGGAGCCTTCAACCTCGTAAGGTTCAGGTCGGCTCCCGGCTCTGCCAAGGAGATTTGCGCCATATTCATGGCCATGGCGACGGGCCTGATTATGGGAATGGGCTATGTGGCTTACGGCTTTCTGTGCGCCATAGTTCTTGGCCTTGCCGGACTCATCTACGGAAGCACAGACTTCGGCGCGCAAAAGAGAAGCGCCCTTCACAAGACTCTCCATATAACCGTGCCGGAGGATTTGGATTACACCGGCGCTTTCGACGGCGTTCTTTCGCAATATTCGTCAAAAAGCGAGCTTGTAGGAGTTAAAACGACCAACATGGGAAGTCTGTTCAAGCTGACATACAACATAACTCTGCGCGACGCCGACAAAGAAAAGAACCTGATAGACGAGCTCAGGTGCAGAAACGGCAATCTGGAGATAAATATCGTACAGCAGACTACAGGCGGAGACCTGTAGAGGTTTCAGCAAAAGGAGATGTATAATATGGAAAAGAAATTTGTAAAGATAGCCGTTGGCATAGCGATATGCTTCTTGTGCATATTTCTGCTGACGGGCTGCGCAAAACAAGAAGCCGAGACTCAGGTCACGGACAGCATGTTTACGGACAACGACATGGAAATAGGCTACGACGAAGAGACGGCGACCAAGATTACCCTTACGGGCGACAGCGCCGAAAGCGATTCGGACGCAGTTACGATTTCGGGAAGCGTCGTCACCATCAGCGAAGAGGGAACCTACATACTCTCGGGAACTCTCAACGACGGAATGGTTATAGTAGACGCGGGAGACGAAGACAAGCTCCGCATAGTATTGGACGATGCAAGCATAACCAGCCAAACCTCGGCGGCGCTGTATGTCAGAAACGCCGACAAGGTCTTCGTCACTACGGCGACAGACTCGCACAACAGTCTCGTATCTGCCGGAGAATATGTGGCCATAGATGATAACGACATAGACGCGGCCGTATTTGCCAAATCAGACCTGACCTTAAACGGAGCAGGGCAGCTGACTATTACTTCTGCCGCAGGCCACGGCGTAGTTTCTAAGGATGATCTGGTGCTTACCGGCGGAGATTATTCCATAACGGCCGCAAGTCAGGGACTTTCGGGCGAGGACAGCGTAAGAATCGCCAATGGACAGTATTCCATAGAAGCGGGCAATGACGGCATACACGCCGAAAATGATGCCGACGCCGAACCGGCCTTCATATATGTGGCCGGCGGAACGCTCAGCATAACTTCAACCGACGACGGAGTCAATTCAAACGGAGACATAACCATAAAGGGCGGCGCGTTTGAGATAGAATCAGGCGACGACGGAATTCATGCCGATGACGCAGTCGTAATAGACGACGGTGAAATAACCGTGACCAACAGTTACGAGGGAATCGAAGGCCTCAGCGTTGATATAAACGACGGCGTGATAGACATAACTGCCTCCGACGACGGTCTGAATGCGGCCGGCGGAACCGATGAAAGCGGATTTACATCAGGCTTCGGCAGCATGGGAGGCGAAGAATTTGCGGCGACGGAAGGCGCTTATATAAAGATAACAGGCGGGGAAACTAATATAAACGCTTCGGGAGACGGCATAGACTCCAACGGAGATTTGTACGTCACAGGCGGCGAGACATATGTGTCCGGCCCTGTCGACAGCGCCAACGGAACCTTTGACTACAATGGAGAGGCATCCATAAGCGGCGGCATATTTGTCGCGGCCGGCCCGACCGAAATGGCTCAAAACTTCGGCGAATCGTCTACGAAGGGCTCTATGCTGGTATCGATAAACGGCTCGGCCCAGTCCACCATTACGCTCACCGATGCCGACGGAAACCAGTTGGTATCGTGGGAAGCCGACAAAGCCTACTCTTCCGTAGTAATAAGCTGCCCTGATATAACAGAGGGAGAAACATATACGGTGGCGGGAGGCAGCTCCACCGTGCAGGTAACCATGGATAGCCTCATATACGGCGCTTCCGGCGGAATGGGAGGGCAAGGAGGAGGCATGGCCGGCGGGCCGGGCATGTCTTCTCCTCCTGACGGACAAGGCGGAAAACCGCAAGGATGGTAAAATAGCTTGACTTGCCGTGAATCAGAGGGTATATATTACATAAGGAGGGCTGATGATGGATATAAGGATGAACTACTCAGAAAAAGGATCCGGCCGGCCTCTGATACTGATTCACGGCAACGGAGGAAGCTTAAAATATTTCAAAAAGCAGATTGACTGCTTTTCAAATGAGTATAGGGTCATAGCCGTGGATACCCGCGGACACGGAAAGTCTCCGAGGGGAGAGGCGCCATTTACCATAGAGCAATTCGCTGAGGATCTAAAAAGCTTTATGGACGAGAAAAACATCGCCAAGGCAAACCTACTTGGATTTTCTGACGGCGGAAACATTGGGCTGGCCTTTGCCCTGAAGCATCAGGAAATGATAGACAGAATGGTAATCTGCGGCGCAAATATATTTCCGGAAGGATTGAAAAAATCCGCTCTCGCCCCGAGGGCGGCGGCATATAAGCTGCATAGGCGGATTTCAAAAAACGGCAAGAGAACCGAGCTCTTGGATCTGATAATAAATCAGCCGCGGATAAATCCCACAGACCTTAAAAAAATTACGGTTCCGGTGCTGGTCGTGGCCGGAACCAAGGATATGATACGAGCCGACCACACACGGCTTATATATGAAAACCTCCCTCATTCTAAACTTTTGTTTATAGAGGGAGGTCATCTGCTGCCCAACATGAGGCCGAGGCAGTTTAACGACGCAGTATTGCGGTTTTTCAGGGACGAAGGCTGCCGAGATGAGCAGGACCGTGAATAAGGGCCAGTACATCGTAAATCGCAGAAAGGCACGAGGTGCCGTCGGCGGCAGCGCCGCTTCCGTTCAGCAGCTCCTCCGTTTTGAATTTCAGGACGAGTCTGTCCTCTTCTGTGATTCCCAGCTCTTCACTGTACGCCGACTCCTCCGAGCCTACCATGCACAGAGGCGGAAACACAACGCACCACCAGTTTTGCCCCTTCCCCTGTCCTATGCTTAAAGTCAGAGCCTCGTAATTTCCCTCGGGAAAAAACATCTCTTCATAATATTTGGCCGGTATATGGCGTATGCCCGTCGAAGCGGTCACTTCATAATCAAACCCCCGGGAGGCGATGACTTCTTCCGCCCAGCATTCTATCCGGGGAAGGTTGTTTTCTATATATTCGCGAATAAGCTTCTGGTGAGTCAGCGATTCTTCTGCCGCGGAGCCAGAGCCGGAGGGCTCAATCTGCTCCGTTATTTCTTCCTGCACTTTTGAAAGAACGTAATCCCTCACTTCTGTTTTAAGGTCTTGGTCCTCGGTGGAATCGCTGTTGGCAACCACATGAAATCTCATTATTCCGGGGTATTCATTTATCAATCCGTAAGAACCGATCAGGCCTTCTCCCTTTTCGGAAGCCTGAGCGGAGCTGTTCAGAAACGGCAGAGCGATAAAGGCCGCCGCCATAAGCCCGATAAGTATTTTGTCAAAATTCTTGTCCATAATTTACCTCCTGACAGAGGGAGTATGGACGATCTTTTTAAAAATATACACATAAGACCTGAATAAATTTGCAAAGGCCGGTATGACAGCCGGCAGCCTATATTTGCATAAAAAAGATATGACATGACTGCCATATCTTTTTTAAATCGAAAGTATGTTTTCGGTGAAAGGCCTGTTTGGCTGTCTTTCAGCCGCAAAATTTTATTTTATTATCAGGAGCTTCTGGCCTTCCGAAAGATCATCTGTTTCCAGTTCGTTGACTTCCCTGACCGAGGCCGTAGTAGTCTTAAACCTCTTGGCTATCTGCCACAGCGTGTCGGTTTTTCTGCAGATGTATACTACCATAGGAGGAACCTGACAGCCGGAGCCCGGTTCTTCAAAGGCGGGATTAGTCAGAACCTTAAACGGAGTAGGTCTCATGATCTCTGCGCACACCATTATGGTCGCATTGAATTCGATCTGCTTTCCGTTGATCTTCTCGGCCCATAAGTCCTTTATGTAAACCTTCTGGGTTATGATCTCTCCTCCTGTAAGCTGAGGCATTGCGGTGACGATCCGGTAAGGGATCTCTTCCCTGACTGCAAAGACCCCTCTTTCTTCCTGTTCGCAGGAACATATCATTTTCACCAGAATTACGCCTTCGGTGACTATCTTGCCCTGTTCGCAGTGACTTTCGCAGGAGAGAACCTCGGCCGTAGTATATACGATTCTGTCTGCGTCACAGCCCGTGTTTTCCAGAGATATTATTTCTCGAACCGAAGACTCGCCGGAAGAAGTGCCGATGAGAGTTCTGCTGCTCTTTTCCTCAAAATCGCAGACGAAATCCTTCTGCCTGTGATAACCATCTACGATTATCTCCTTTTCCATATTCTTGTAAAGTTCCAGATAAGTGAGGAGTTCGCCCTCGAGACGGAATACGTCTGCGCCGTCTTCGTCTTGGGTCAGCTTTACTCTGAGCTGGCTGTCGTCGAAACATATATTGCATCCGCTCTGCCGTTCCCCCTGCTGGATAGGTATGAACTGAGTGAATTCAACCCGCTCCTGAAGCTGATGGATACTGTCTATAGAGCAAGAATCCCCCAAAACAGATGAGCCGGTCTTGCCTGGGTCTCCTTCTGCATGAGTATCGTCTGAGGCAGCAGTCTGCAGAGGCATCACCGGGGAGGCAGATGAGAAATACAAAAGATTCACATATACAAAGCCGTTTATGACCACTTTGTCGCCGGAGATCTGTTTATAGTTCTCGACTACATTTATGTCCTGCTTGAGGATGCTTTCAGGGTGAGAATCTTCTTTGGGAAGGATATCCTCTTTGATAGAAAGAGTGTCCTTCTTTCTGAGAGCGACGTTGGAAATTTCCACGGTTTCTTTGAGGACTTGAATGTCTTCGTCCACAAGCCCTTCGAAAAGATCCACCTTAGCGTCGGTATACTCTCTGGCCATTATGGCCAGAATGACCTTTACCCTGTATTTTCTCTCGTTGATGACCATGTACTCTATCTTTTCAACAGAGCAGTCTAAAACCATGGTCGCGCCGGCAGACATGGAAGTATGCCACTGATCTTTAAAAGGGACTCTGGTCTGCACTGAAATTACCGGGAGATTACCCTCCTGTTTTTCTGGCAGATAGAGAGTCTGCAGTTCGATCTCTCCCGAGAGATTGATATAATCGTCGCCTTTTACCACAGCGTCGATTTCTTTGACAGCAAGATGAGACTTGCCGTCTATCATGAGGATCTCTCTAAGGTCAGGTTTTGTATCCGGCACCAGTATATCCTCTTCTAAAGTTATGGTAGTCTTTGGTTTCTCTGTTATGTTGGTCACCTGCACAGGTGAATAGATGGCTCCCTTCGTTATGGGCACGATTACACGTTCTTCCATTTCCTTGGCAGGAACCATGGCATAATCAGGAATGCCCTTTTCGTATGTCATAGCGTTTCCCCTTTCCACACTTGGTCTTGTTAAAATGTATTCAGAAAGTGGAAATTATATAACATAAATCAAAGTTTTATCAGTCTGTCTAAAATAATGTGAGCCGCCTCGTCTTTGCTCATCTTTTCGAGACTCTCCATACCGCTCTCTGTTATGAGGGTGATGACGTTGGTATCAGAACCAAAGCCTGACCCTTCAGAGGACAGAGAGTTGGCGCATATCATGTCGCAGTTCTTTGAAATCAGCTTCTTCTTCGAATTATCTAAAAGATTTTCTGTCTCCATGGAAAATCCGCAGATGATCTGGTTCGGCCTTCTGTGCTCTCCCAGCCACTTGAGGATGTCTGTGGTGCGTTTCAGAGGAATGGCCATATCGCCTTCGGCTTTTTTGATCTTGCCCCGAGCTGTCTGAGCAGGTGTGTAATCGGCTACGGCGGCGGCTTTTATTATGATGTCTTGATCCTCTGCCCGCTTTGAGACTTCTTCAAACATATCGGCTGCCGACAGGACAGGAATTTTTTTGACAAACATAGGAGGCTCCGCGTCCATATGGCCGAAGATAAAAGTCACTTCGGCGCCTCTGAAAGCGGCGGCCCGGGCTATGGCCCGGCCCATCTTGCCGCTGGAATGGTTGGTGATAAATCTTACCGGATCTATGGACTCTCTTGTAGCTCCGGCAGTTACTAAGATCTTCTTGCCGGACAGATCTTTTTCGAAAGCTGTCTCTTTAAGAATATGCTGAAATAAGACGGCTTCATCGGGCATTCTGCCGTCTCCCTCGTCGCCGTTTGCCAGCATACCGCATTCCGGGGACAATATCTCATAGCCGAAAGAAGAAAGACGGGAAAGATTATCCTGCACTATAGGATTGTGGTACATATTGTGATTCATGGCCGGCGCCACGATTTTTTTGCAGGGGCAAGCCATGACTGTGGTCGTCAGCATATCGTCGGCGATGCCGCATGCTATCTTGCCGATGACGTTGGCGGAGGCCGGCGCTATCATGACCACGTCTGCCCGCTTTGCCAAGGCGACGTGTTCCACACTGTATTTAAAATTTCTGTCAAAAGTATCTATGAGACATTTATTGCCTGTAAGGGATTCAAAAGTGACGGGAGTTATAAATTGCGCCGCATTTCTTGTCATGAGAACCTGAACATCGGCCCCTTCTTTTTTGAGCATCCTCGCCAGATTGGGTATCTTGTAGGCGGCGATGCTTCCCGATACTGCCAGAACTATAGTTTTTTCTTTTAACATAACTTTACCTCGCATCTAGTATTGCCGCCGGCCTCATCTTGCAGGCGGAAGCCTCATCAATGGGTATATTATAGCATTTGTCGGCTTTAAAGTAAAATCTTTTAAGGCGCACTGGCCGCATCGTGGCTCATGTATAAAAGAGGAGGCAGTCCACAAAAGCCATAGACGGAAATTTCTGCGGCTGATTTGTCTGTAACTTCGGCAAGTCCCGGCAAAACGGATTTTAAGGCTATATACCGGGAATGGCAACTCTCTTGAGCAGCTTCAATTAACACTGGCAGGGGCTCCACATTAAGGCAGCGCTGATAATTCAGCATGGAAGATAAAGCCCCCTTAGCTATTATCCACTGCCGGCGACGTCATAAAAGTCTGTAACACCAAAGAAAAATGTGATACAATAATAGAACATATTAAGGACTCACCGGAGGAAAGAGATGATCTTAGCAATAGACATAGGAAATACAAATATAGTTTTAGGCTGTTTCGATCAGGAGAAGCTGATTTTCAGAGAGAGGATATCCAGCAACCGGGTAGCCACAGATCTGGAATATGCGGCCATGATAAAGACGGCGCTGGAGATGTACGGCGCTGCGCCCGGACAAGTCACCGGCGCCATACTCTCCTCGGTGGTGCCTCCTATAACCGATACTTTAAAAAGGGCGGTAGAAAAGATGACCGGCGTCAAAGTCATGGTCATAGGACCCGGAATAAAGACGGGACTGAGTATTCAGATAGATAACCCGGCTCAGCTCGGAAGCGATCTGGTGGCCGACGCAGTAGGCGGAATCAGCGAGTATCCCCTTCCGCAGATAATCATCGACATGGGGACTGCAACCACATTTTCCGTAATAGATAAGAACCGGGCTTATATAGGCGGCATGATAACTACAGGAATGGCGGTTTCCGCCGAGGCTCTGGCAAGAAACACCTCTCAGCTTTCCAAGGTAGACTTTGAAAAGCCCCGCAAGCTGATAGGAACCAACACTGTAGACTGCATCAAGAGCGGCATCATGTATACCACCGCCTGCGGCCTTGACGGCATGATAGAGCGCATAGAAGAGGAACTGGGTGAAAAGTGTACCGTCATAGCGACGGGAGGATTGGCGCCTCTCATCATGCCCCTGTGCAGGCGAAAGATGATCCTGGATGAGGATCTCATATTGAAAGGCCTATTGAGCGTATATAAGAAGAACACTTCGAGATAAAAGAGGGGCCGGAAAATATAATATTTACGGAGGAAAGACATGAAGCAGTACGTAGTTGACGCATTTACAGATGAGGTTTTTTCCGGAAATCCTGCTGCCGTATGTATAACAAAAGAATGGCTCAGCGATGATTTGATGATGAATATCACCAGAGAAAACAACCTGTCGGAGACGGCTTTCGCTGTTAAAGAAAGAGACAGATATAAGCTCAGGTGGTTTACTCCCGGCGGAGAGATAGACCTCTGCGGGCACGCTACCCTGGCGACGGCTTTCGTCATCATGAATTATTACGATACGCATCTTGAGGAAGTCGCCTTCGACACCCTGAGCGGCGTATTGACCGTAAAGAAAAAGCAGGACCTGTACGAGATGGATTTTCCGGCATATGAGCTTAAGCCTAAAGAAGTCACTTCCACCATGGAAGACGCTATAGGAGCCCGGCCGGTGGAGGCTTATATGGGAAGAGATCTCCTGTGCATATTTGAAAGTGAAGATGTGGTCAGAGGACTTTCGCCGGATATGGAAAAGCTTAAGGCTCTGGACGGCCTTTTGCTGCAGGTGACGGCAAAGGGAAGAGAATATGACTGCGTCTCCAGAAGCTTTGCCCCTAAGCTGAATGTCCCTGAAGATCCGGTCTGCGGATCGGGACATTGTCATATCGTGCCTTACTGGGCTAAGAAAGAGGGAAAAGACGATATCATCGCCTGCCAGGCCTCACGGCGCGGAGGTATATTATACTGCGGCATAGAAGCAGACCGGGTAAAATTGGCAGGAAAGGCGGCCTTATATTCCGAAGCCGAATTGTTCGTATAAAAGAGATAAGCAAAATAAAACCGGCAGCGTATAAACGCCGCCGGTAATTTTATTCTCGGATTAGTCTGCAACGTAAGGAAGTAATGCGACGATTCTTGCTCTCTTGATAGCAGTCGTCACTTCTCTCTGATGCATAGCGCAAGTTCCTGTGATTCTCTTAGGCAGGATCTTGCCCCTTTCGGTTACATATTTTTTCAGTTTTTCAACGTCTTTGTAATCGATAACTTCAGTCTTGTCGGCACAGAACTGGCAAACTTTTTTTCTTCTCATGCCGCCGCCACGTCTCTTTTCCATGATTCATTATCTCCTTTCCTGTTAGAATGGAATGTCTTCGTCGATTGCGGAAAAGCCGGCCGGAGCAACATCGTCGTCCTTTGAACCTTGTCCGTATCCGCCCTGGGATGCGCTTCTGGCAAAACCGCCCTGCGAACCTCCCTGAGGCCTGTCTCCCCATTCTAAAAATTCTACTCTGTCTGCTACTACGTCAGTCGTATAGACGGTAGCCCCGTCCTTGTTTGTATAACTGCCGGTCTGCAGTCTTCCCTGAACGCCGACCAATCTGCCTTTTGCAAGGTACTTCTCACAGTTTTCCGCCTGCTTGCCGAAAACCGTTACCCTTGGAAAATCAGTCTGCTTTTCGCCGCCGGCTCTGACAGGCCTGTCGATAGCTATCGTAAAGGTAGCCACCGCCATCTGCGAACCGGAAGTATAGCGAAGTTCGGGATCTCTTGTCAATCTTCCGATCAAAACAACACTGTTCATACATCCACCTCGCTTACTGTTCGTCTTTGTTGATGATGATGTGTCTGATCACATTGTCGGAAATCTTGAGCCTTCTGTCAAGCTCCTTAGGCAGTGTAGGATTTCCCTGGAATTCAACTACTGCGTAGTATCCTTCTTCTTTCTTATCGATAGGATAAGCAAGCTTTCTCATTCCCCACACATCTACTTTTCCGACTTCACCGTCAGCAGCAATGATGGACTGAACTGATTCGACTGTCGCATCCTTCTTAGCATCTTCTAAAGCAGGATCGATAACGAACATAACTTCATAGTTTCTCATTTTTTCACCTCCCTATGGTCTAAATGGCGGCAGTTTCTACTGCCGCAGAGATTGCATGACAAAACTCATGCTTTATAATTATACTACAAAATATTGAAATTGCAAGAAAAATTTAATGTAATTAAAAGATCCGGACATTTGAAAAGCTGAAACTTACAGCTTTTTTCTATAGAGCAGGTACTTTAGGTTAATATCGTCTGACCTTGCTGTCAGGATTTGCAGCTAAAAACCGAATTTCACCGCCGAAGGAAAAGATATTTTGAATGACGGCCGCTACTTTCTGCCGAAATCCTGCAAGTCGGCATTTAGGTAAAAGGCCGCTTTTTTTGCGTCCCTTTCTTCTATGGCGGCTATGATATCTTTGTGGTACTTCGTATCCGACGGAAAAGAAATGTCCTGCCACTGGTTCCAATAAAACTGAGCGTAAGCTCTGGTCAGAGTGTTCAGAGCATGTTCGAGAGAAAGATATGCAAACCTGTTGTTGGTAAAGGACATGAGTTTGAGATGAAATCTCTTGTTATACTCCCAATGGAGCCAGAAATCTTTGACGGCTTCTTCTCCCGTACACATATCGTCTATCTCTCTTAGCTCTTTGAGCTGATCTTCGGAAATATTATCTATTATCTGCGTCAGCATACCGGACTCAAAGGCCATTCTAAAGTTGAGTATATCGTTTATATCGCTTTCGGTGAGCTTTACCACCATATATCCGCATCTGGGTATGCTCTTGAGGACATTCTCACTGCAAAGCTGTACCAGAGCTTCTCTCACGGGAGATTTGCTGACATTATACTTTTCTATCAGCATACCTTCGCTTATTATATCGTCAGCTGAATATTCGCCCCGCACTATGGACTGCAGGACATCATCATACACTTTTTTCTTAAGATTTTCTTTTTTCATGCAACTCTCGCTTTCTGCTTTGAATATAGCACTTTTTTAATGGAAAGTAAATAAAAAAGATGGGTTGACCCCAAATAATATTTCTGATATTATCAGTAATATAATCAGACGTATATCTACACGCACGGAGGTAAGATTTATGGATAAAAAGCTTTATGAAGAATTCAAAGAAATACTTCGCTCAGAATTAGTCCCGGCTCTGGGGTGTACTGAGCCGGGGGCGATAGCCTGCGCCGCAGCCGAAGCCGGAAAGCTTCTAAAAGGAGAGCCGGACTCTGTCGAGATATGGTGCAGCGGCAATATCATAAAGAACGTCAAAGGCGTGACCGTCCCCAATTCCGGCGGAATGAGAGGCATAGAGGCAGCTGCGGCTTTGGGGATTCTGGCCGGACAAAGCGATGCTGAAAAATCCAAAGATCTTGAAATACTCAGCAGCATAACTCAAAGCCAGATTGCAGAAGCCAAAGAAATGATAGAAAAAGATATTTGCGTCTGCCGGCTAAAAGAAGATACACCTAACCTCTATATAAAAGTTATCGCAAAGAACAAAGACCACGAGGTTCAGGTGACCGTGGAAGAAAGCCATACGAATATCGTCTCCAGGGTCGTCGACGGCAGAGAACTTTCAGGTGAAAAAGGCGAAAAGAAAGACGAAAGAGCCGAAAAACTCAAAGATCTTCTGACAGTAAAAGAAATATTGGCTTTTGCCGATATGATGAGCTCAGAAGACGGCAGAGAGCTGTTCGAGGAACAGGTAGAATACAATACGGCCATCGCCGAGGAAGGCCTGAATGGCGACTACGGCGCTAAGGTGGGAAAAACCATTTTAAAATTCAGAGAAGACTGTTCTGTCAAGACCAGAGCAGTAGCAAAAGCCGCCGCAGGATCCGACGCCAGAATGAACGGCTGCACCATGCCGGTAGTGATCAACTCCGGCAGTGGAAATCAGGGAATAACAGTGACTGTACCTGTGGCAGAATATGCGGCAGAGATGGACATAGACAGGGAGCTTTTGTATAAGGCTCTCGCCGTAAGTAATCTCATATCTATACATATAAAACATCACATAGGAAAAATCTCAGCCTTCTGCGGCGCAGTCAGCGCCTCCTGCGGAAGCGCCGCCGCCGTCGCATACCTCAAAGGAGCGGACTATTCAAAGATATGCCGCACCATATCCAACACGCTGGGAAATGTGGGAGGAATAGTCTGCGACGGAGCCAAAGCCTCCTGCGCGGCCAAAATAGCCTCTTCCCTCGACGCGGCATTTCTGGGATACGACATGGCAGAAGATGATCTTGGATTCAAGCCGGGAGAAGGTTTCGTAGAAGACGATATAGAAGAGACCATCGACAATGTGGGTAAGATAGGGCGATATGGAATGAAAAACACAGATAAGGAAATTCTTCATCTGATGCTGGGACATAAAGATTATATATGCGATTAAAATCAAACCGGCCTCTTCCTTTAGGAAGACGCCGGTTTTCTATATCCGATGATAAAGATGTTATTTCCATAGGACGTCAGGATATTCTCCCTTGTCTTTCATCGACTGAAGGGCCGAGACTACGCTGTCCTTGTCCTCCCTGTAAGTTACACCGTACCAGCGGTCTTGAGACCTGAGAACCTTGACCCGGGCCTTTCCTTCTTTTATGAGCTGATCCACTACTCCCGGAAGAAAGTATTCACCCTTCATGGGATTCTCTTTTAAAGCGTTGTCTAAGAAGGCAGGGAACCTTTCTTCCATTTCTTTCATCATGGACTGGGTAAATCCCCAGAAGTTCATGGACACCACGGTTCCGCGGGGAAGTTCCTGCCATGTGGCGCCCTCGTCTTCAGTGTATACGATCTTATCCCCCTGCCACTGTATTTTAGTACGCTCGGTTATTTCTCTGAGAAGACCCTCCTCTGACGTCTGACAGACGCCTCTGGAGACATAGCCGTTTTCTGTCAATGTGTTTTCTATGTTGTATCCTGCCATACAGAAATCATATTTATCGGAATCACAGGCAGTTTCGAGGAACTGATATATGCTCTGAAATGCGCCGGGACCGTAATAGTCGTCGGCGTTTATCACTGCTATCGGGCCGTCTGCCAGTCGCCTTGCCGCCAGAACAGCATGAGCCGTACCCCACGGCTTTTCCCTGCCCTCCGGCACAAAATACCCTTCCGGAAGATCGTCAAGACATTGAAAAGCATATTCTACGTCTATATATTTTCCGGCCCGTTCATCTACCAGCGCTCTGAAAGCCTCCTCGTTTTCTTTTTTTATTATGAATATTGCTTTTTTAAATCCTGCCATGACGGCGTCGTACAGCGAAAAATCGAGGATTATCTCGCCTTTGTCGCTTACCGGTTCTATCTGTTTAAGACCGCCGAAACGGCTTCCCATGCCTGCCGCCATTATAACTAAAGTAGGTTTCTTCATTTGTGAGTACACTCCTAAAATTTCTTTGCTTATATTCTATAACAACTTTACCCATACCGCAAGTTTATGTATAATGTAATTATATTAAAGAAAAGAGGCGAGATTTATGATAAAGAACATGGAGCAATGTGAACTTGACGCGGTGCTAACCGTAGCCGACAAGATGGTGACCGCCGCAAAGACCGCTCCTAAGGCCAGCGGACAAGACAGCATAGTTGCCGCTGTCGTCACAGGGGAGGACAAAGACAGATTGGCTATGGCCATGAGAGAGATAGGCAAACGTGAGGAAAAAGAGTTTTGCATACGAGACGCTGGGAACGTAGATAACAGCGTGTGCGTGGTGCTCATAGGTTGCAAGGAAAGACCTTACGGCCTTAACAGGTGTGCTTTGTGCGGCTTTGAGAATTGCGCAGCCATGAAAAAGGCGGGAGGCGTCTGCGCCTTCAACCTGTCCGATCTGGGTATTGCCGTAGGTTCGGCCGTCTCCCTGGCCGCCGATAACAGAGTAGATAACAGGGTAATGTATTCGGCAGGCAGAGGCGCTATCGAACTTGAGATGCTGCCGGATAAGATACGCGTCTGCTACGGAATTCCCCTCAACGCTACTTCTAAGAGCATATATTTTGACAGAAACCCGGGCGCTGTACTGTTCTAAGGGATAGAGTAGCGAGCTGATAACCACGAAAGGCCTGAGGTACCTCCCCTCCCAAAAAAACTAACGATTGGGAGGCGGTCGGTTCAGCCTTTCGTGGTTTTATTGTGTCTTAAGGTAACAAAAACACCAGTTGAACCGGTGTTTTTGTTGTTTCGAGTGGGGATGGGGTCTCCACTCGAAATTATAAAAAATGTTCAATTAAGTGAGATTGTGCCCCACTCGAAAACCTGAAAAGCTTGAAAACGGGTGGGCTTGTACCCACTCGAAAACCAAAAAACGTGAAAATGAGTGGGTAGGCACCCACTCAAAAGGACAAAAAAAGCTTAATCGAGTGGGTCTTGCCCCACTCATTCAGATAAAAATTTTCAAAACGAGTGGGGAAGAAAATAGGGCAAAAATCAAAAAAGTATATTTTCACGGCCAAAATTTACAATATATGTAAAATTTGCAAAGGGAGTGACCCCACTCGTTTCTTAAAAAAGCAGCTTTTCGAGTGGGCTTGTACCCACTCGAAAACCGAAAAAACTTGAAATCGAGTGGGTCTACACCCACTCAAAAGGACAAAAAAAGCTTAAACGAGTGGGCCCATACCCACTCAAAACAACAAAAAAAGCTCAATCGAGTGGGTCTACACCCACTCGTTCCGATAAAAATTTTCCAAACGAGTGGGGAAGAAAATAGGGTAAAAAGCAAAAAAGTGTATTTTCACGGCCAAAATTTATAATATATGTAAAATTTGCAAAGGGAGTACTCCCACTCGTTTCTTAAAAAAGCAGCTTTTTGAGTGGGCTTATACCCACTCGAAAACAGAAAAAACGTGAAAACGAGTGGGCTTGCACCCACTCAAAACAACAAAAAAAGCTTAAACGAGTGGGCCCACACCCACTCAAAAACCAAAAAAACTTGAAATCGAGTGGGCCCACACACCTACGCACTCACACACCCACACACCCACACACCTACGCACTCACACACCTACACACCCACACACCTATACCCCCCTCTCCCCAAAAAAATCAGTAAAGCTATACACATAGCCTCGCCCTCTTTTCAAAAAAATAAAAGCTTCCTGCTGCCGCAAAGTTTTAGTAAGGAGTACCTTTATGGGTGGAAAGTACAAAATTTAGCATTGGCGGCTTGTAGCAAGAAGCTTGATCATTATGTGGCTTTGATAAAAGTATATCATCATCCTGATAAATAATCTTTGTACATGATAATAATATTCAGGCGATCTTTTGTGAAAAATACAAAAGATCGCATTTAAAGGCGCTCCCTTCGCCGGACTGAGCCTCGCCCCTTCCTTAATCTCCTGCTAAGAATAAAAATAAGAGCAAATAGATATTGACAAAATCCGATTTCAGATTTAGAATAAAAACCGAAATCGGATTTTGACTTGAAACTTTTGGCTCAGCAGGATATCAGGAGGGCTTAAGATGAGAAATGAAATACACGAACTCAATATGACTTTAAATCAGATTTACAGAAAACAGGAGGACCTGTATCACGAATACGCTTCCCACTTCGGTCTTTCCAGCATATCATTCTGGATACTATATACCCTCTGTGAGACCGAAGATGAAGTCTTTACACAAAATAAGCTGGCGGATATGTGGCATATCCCGAGGCAAAGCCTTAATTCAGCAGTGCGGACGCTGGTGAATCAAGGCTATATCAAACTGGAGCAGATGGCGGTAGCAAGAAACAGCAAAGCGCTCAGTCTTACAGAAGAAGGGGGGGTGTTTTGCAAGAGGGCCATATATCCTTTCTATGAACTGGAAGAGCGAATATTAAAAAGAATGTCAAAACAAGAGCGGGATCGGTTTGTCGAATTTTCTGCACGACAGCTTGACCTGATGAAAGAAGAAGTAGAAGCTGTCATCAGACAGGACTCCGCTCGGAAATAAGGGGTAAATATGAAAGTTATACTTGATTTTATAAAACCATATAAGAAACTGGTGGTGTTTGTTCTGCTGGTCATGATCCTGGATGTGGCCGGCGGTCTTCTGATACCCACGATAACTGCTGATATCATAAACTACGGTATAGGCAGCGGAGATATGGATTACATAATACAGAGGGGTCTTTTGATGGTGGCCGTGTCGATAGTCACCAGCTTCGGCGCTCTGGCCGGCAGTTATTTGTGCGCCAGCCTGTCGTCAAAAGTTGGCAGAGACATAAGAAACGCCATATATGACAAGTCGCTGGAGTTTTCTTCCTCAGATATGGAAAAGTTCGGCACCGGTTCCATGATAACCAGAACCCTCAATGACGTCAATGTACTTCAGCAGGGTCTGGTCATGTTCATACAGATGGTTCTGCCGGTTCCGGTAGTATGCGCCATGGGAATAGTGATGGGCTTCATGATAGACTCTGTGATGGGAGGCATATTGACCGTCGCCACCGTGGCCATACTCATCATGGCTGTCTTCATAATGAAGAAGGCCACTCCTCTCTTCGAAAAACTTCAGAAGTTCCTCGACAGGATGAACATAGTCATACGTGAGAACATAACCGGAGTCAGAGTCATAAGAGCTTTTAACAAAGAACCTTACGAAGAAAAGAGGATGAAAGGCGTATTTGGCGATTATGCAGAAGTTTCTATAAAAGTCAATCGGCTTTTCGCAGGGCTTGAAAGTATAGCTCTACTGGTGATAAATCTCATAATCGTGGCGGTTCTGTACGTAGGCGGAAACAGAATCGGCGCAGGATTTATGGAGATCGGCGACATAACGGCCGTAACTGAATACGCCATAATGATATTGTTCTACCTCATCATGGCGCAGATGGTCATGATACTGCTGCCCAGAGCTATGGTCTGTGTAGCCAGAATAAAGGAAATTCTGGTTCTAAAACCGGAGATTAAAGACGGCTGGATCCGCGGAGAAGGTCTGAATAAGAGAACTGCTGCGATAGACAGTTCAGAAGAAGGCCCAGATCGCCGGACGGCAGAGAGCCGGGATGATATAATCACTTTTAAAAATGTCAGCTTCAGATTTGCCGATGCCGAAGAGGACACCCTCAGCGGATTAGACTTTACATGTAAAAGAGGAGAGACTACCGCTATTATAGGAAGCACAGGCAGTGGAAAATCTACTATAGCCAAGCTTATATTGAGATTCCATGACGTTACATGCGGCTCTGTCCTTTTGAACGGCAGAGACGTAAGAGATATGAGTCAGTCTGAGCTGAGAGGACGTATCTCATATGTGCCGCAGAAAGCGTGGCTTTTTTCGGGAACCATCAAAGATAATCTGCGCCACGGCGACCCATTGGCTTCAGAAGAAGAGATGGACAGAATACTTTCCGTCGCCCAGGCGGACTTTGTGAGAAACTTGGAAAGGGGACTCGCCTCCCCCGTATCACAGGGAGGCACCAACTTCTCCGGAGGTCAGAAACAGAGGCTTTCCATAGCCAGAGCTTTGATGAAAAAAGGGGATATATATATTTTCGACGATAGTTTTTCTGCTCTGGACTTTAAGACGGACGCGGCGCTGAGAAAAGCCCTCAAGGCGGAGACCGAGGATGCAGCCGTGCTTATAATCGCCCAGAGGATAAACACGATACTTTCCGCCGACAGGATCATAGTCCTTGAAGACGGCAAGATCGCCGGCATGGGCGCCCACAGCCAGCTGATGAAAAGCTGCCCGGTCTATCAGGACATAGCCAGATCGCAGATGAAAGGGGAGGATATAGATGGATGAAAACAGAATAGAAGAATTTGATGAAGGTTTTGACGTATCGGCCCCCGATGACGCAGGCAAAACTCTGAAACGATTGTGGTCGTCTGTCAGCGATCAGCACAGGAGACTCCTAATTGTATTGGTCTCGGTGATATTTTACACTCTTTTGTCTATCGTAGCTCCCCTGTACAGCGCAGACATAGTAGACCTGCTGTGGGAAAAGATAAAAGCTTCTCTTGCAGAAGGAGCGACCTTTTCCATCACGTGGAACGACGGAGGAAGAGAGATATTCGGCCTGCTTATCATCTATCTGGCCACAGGGCTGTTTTATCTTCTCCAGTCTTTTCTGATGGCCAGCTTCGCAGAGAAGCTCAGCCTGAGACTGAGGAGCGAGATCGGCGAGAAACTCAGCCGCATGCCTTTAGCCTTTTTCGACAGAAACAAGCCCGGCGCCGTACTGAGCCGCATAACCAATGACTTGGATAAAATGGCGGAAGCCTTCCAGACAGGCGTGCTTAAATTATTCACTTCTGTAGGTATGATCGCAGGATCTTTGGTGATGATGTTCAGATTCAGCGTACTGCTTACGGTGGTCTTCCTGACCTTTATGGGAATATCTCTTCTAGTGACAAAGATAGTATCGGCCAAAACTCTCAGATCAGCCCTCGAAAGACAGCAGAGAGTCAGCGACGTGACGGCTCTCGTAGAGGAGGGCTACAGCGGAAGAGTCATCATAAAAGCCTTCAATCAGGAGGGTGAAAGCTCGCATAAAATGCACAGGGCCACAGAAGAGCTGGCAGAGGCCACACGCAAAGCGGATTTCATGATAAACGCCATAAATCCGGCTATACGTTTTATCAACCGCCTCGGTCAGATCCTCATAGCCGTATTGGGCGGAAGAATGTTGCTGACAGGAACCATGAGCGTTGGCGTATTTCAGGCGTTTTTCCAGTACGTAAATCAGTCGGCAGAACCTTTGACAGAAATGGCCTTCATGGTCAACTCCATGCAGTCCTCTCTGGCGTCCCTGGAAAGAGTATATAAACTTTTGGACGAAGAGGAAATCTCCAAAGACGAGGAAGGCTTTGCGCCTGCCGGCATGGCGCAGGGAAGCGTCGAATTTTCTCACGTAAAATTCGGATATTCCAAAGACACAACTTTGATGAAAGACGTCAGCTTCAAAGCCCGACCGGGCCAGAAGATAGCCATAGTGGGAAGCACCGGAGCAGGCAAGACCACGTTGATAAACTTGCTGATGAGATTTTATGAGACAGACGGTGGGCAGATATTCCTGGACGGAAGAGATACCAGAAGTATCAGCAGAGCCGCCCTGAGAAGAAATTTCGGAATGGTGCTCCAGGACACATGGCTGTTTGAAGGCACTATAGCTGAAAACATAGCGTACGGAAAACCGGAGGCCACGAGAGAAGAAATCGTAGCGGCCGCTAAAGCCGCCAGAGTAGACTTCTTCGTTCACACCATGCCTCTGGGATATGACACAGTTTTGAGCAATGACGCAGAAAACATCTCTGTGGGACAGAGACAGCTTCTGACTATAGCCAGAGTTTTCCTCTGCAATCCGGCGGTACTGATACTGGATGAAGCTACTTCCAGCGTTGATACCAGAACCGAAGCGGAGATAAGCAAAGCCATGGGAAGGCTCATGAAAGGCCGTACCAGCTTTGTTATCGCCCATCGCCTTTCTACGATAGTAGATGCAGATATGATCCTATTTATGCAGGACGGAAATATCATCGAACAGGGCGATCACAGATCATTGCTTGCCGCAGGCGGCGCATATGCAGATCTCTATAACAGCCAATTTGCATAAAATAAAAAAGGAGAGGAAGGCTGGGAAAGATAAAATCTTTCCCAGCCGCAGCGTCTCTCAAGAAAAAGCTCATAGAGCGAAGAGAAAGAAAACAATCACGGGCCGACGGCCCGTGATTGTTTTCTTCATATCATAAAAACTGCGACAGCATATATATTCTGACGGCGATAGAGAGATTCTCGTGAAACTCCTTATCGTTGCTGTATGGGTCGAGAATCTCGTGCAGCTTTGACAGCCGGTATCTTACAGTATTCTTGTGACAGAACAACTTGGCCGCAGTCTCATCCAGATCGCCTTTTGACAATATGTAGACGCAGGCCGTTTCCAGAAGCACATTCTTCTCCCCCTGGACAGGGACAGGCAGGAGTCCTTCTTCCCGACCGGCTCTGCCTGAAATCCCCTGAACCGGAGTGACATCGCCTAAAGGCGATAGATATTCTCTCATATAATTTAGTATGTTTTTCGAGTGGATTTCAGGTATTATAAGCCGATATATGCCTATATTATCGTAATAACGTGCAGGATCGTTTTCCATGACCGCCACGTTGCAAGCCCAGAAAGCCTCTCTGACTACCTTTCCGAAATCTTCGCTTATGGGAAGAACTGCGCTGACGCCGCAGTGTATTTTGCTTTCGTCTATAGACAAGGCGGCAAATATATCGGCCAGCAGAGCCCTGAATCTGAAAATTTCATCGGTATCCTGACTGAGGAATATAAAGTAAGTGTCTCTGAACTTGCAGAGAGCAGCTTTTTTGCTTATCCGCTCCAGAGAAGCCATCCTGCCCACCATTTTGACGATCGCCTCTTCGCTTTTAAGAGAGAGGTCTTTGACAGAGACTGCCCGTATAAATCTCTTAAAGCCGGGATTTATCTTCTTTCGTATCTTCAGCTCTTCCCGGGGAGAGGCTTCCTGATCGAGAATCCTGGACAGATCTCTTTCGAGAGAGGCGATGTCTTCTCCGTCTCTCAGTTCCCGGTTGACTGAGAATATTATATCCTCAAAGAACTCGTCTCCGCCGAACTCCAGAATAGGAAAGCCCTTTTCATCGGCAAAATCTATGACCTCCTGCGGCAGGCTGTGATATATGACCTTTTTATATGCCATGCAGCTTACGTCAAGGGCGAAGAGCCCCTTTACCGCCTCGAGGATCTGGCGGGGATCATCTTTTGCAAAGAGCAGGCTGGTGAGGATCAGGCTTTTTCCCGTAAACAGAGTGCTTCTGGGCATTGAGATCCCTTTGGTAAATTCGAAGTCCAAAGTTTCGGTGAGCATTACCGGTCTGTTCAGACCTTTTTCTCCGGCCACCAGCCTGAAATTCTTCATGATGGGAATATCAAACAAATCTCTGACAGTAAGTTTCATATTTATACCTCGTCGGTTCATGAGAGCTCAGCCCCGGTCTTGCAGGGCCTCTACTTGGAGAACATCGGTGTGGACAGATAGCGGTCTCCCGTATCAGGCAGAAACGCCACTATATTTTTTCCCTTGTTTTCGGGGCGAAGAGCCAAAGTGACTGCCCCGTGAATAGCCGCCCCCGATGTTATGCCTACTAAAAAACCTTCCAGAGAAGCGGCTAAGCGGCCCTTCTCGTAGGCGTCTTCTTCTTTGACGGTTATGATCTCGTCGTAGATATCAGTGTCCAGAATCGAAGGGACAAAATTGGCGCCTATGCCCTGAAGACCGTGAGGTCCCGCCTTGCCCTCTGAAAGCAGCGGAGATGAGAATGGCTCTATGGCTACAACCGAGGTGTCCGGATTCTTTTCCTTGAGGTAGCGGCCCACGCCGGTGATAGTGCCGCCGGTGCCTACTCCTGCCACGAAGATATCAGCGTCTCCGTCGAGGGCCTCGTATATCTCCGGCCCCGTAGTACTGTAATGTGCCCGTGGGTTGGCGGGGTTGTCAAACTGGCCGGGGATAAAGCTGTTCTCCGTTTCTTTAGCCAGCTCCTCGGCCTTTTGGACGGCCCCCTGCATACCCTTGGACCCTTCGGTCAGGATCACAGAAGCTCCATACGCCTTCAGAAGATTTACCCTTTCTATGCTCATGGTCTCCGGCATGGTCAGGATTACCTTGTATCCCCTTGAAAGACCCACGGCGGCAAGACCTATTCCCGTGTTGCCGCTGGTAGGCTCGATTATGGTAGCGCCCGGCTGTATCAGCCCTTTTTCTTCTGCGTCATTTATCATGAACAGAGCCACCCTGTCCTTGGCGCTTCCGGCAGGGTTAAAAGATTCTATCTTGGCGTAGATCTTGGCCTCAAGACCAAACGCTTTCTCGATAGACCGAAATCTTACGAGAGGTGTGTTTCCTATGGTTTGTGAGATGTTATTGCAGATCTTCATTTTTCTTATTCATCCTTTCTAAAATTGTAACGGCGATGATGAGTACGGCAGAGCCGATGAGCCATCCGCACAGCACGTCTGTAGGCCAGTGGACTCCCACATATATTCTGCTGGGCCCTATGATGATCATCAGGGCGGCGCATAAGACGGTCAGAATATTTTTGACAGTCTGATTTTTGCAGCGCTTCCTTATGAGATATATGAGCAGTCCGTATACGACGACAGACGTCACCGAGTGACCGCTGGGGAAGGAATATCCTCCCTGTTCTACCAGATGAAAAACTTCGTCAGGGCGAGCCCTCATAAAGATATGCTTCATGGGCTTATATATAGCTACTCCGCCGAGAGCAGAGATAGAAACCGGGACGCCGAATTTCAGCCTGTTTGGAAGCAGCAGCAATAATATGCACAGCGCTATTATAGTGACCGTATCACCGCAGTGAGTAAGAGCCGACACTATAGCGTTGAGCCCGTCTCCTCGCAGAGAGAAAAACCACTGCTGAACAGACAGATCAAAAGGTGAAGGCCCCATATCGTACCGCGATTTAAGGACAAGTGCTATTGCCGCCGAACATATGAACAGCGCCAGCGCCAATGCGATACGAACAAAAGGCATATTCTTATTTTTTTCCATAAAATACTCCTTATGTATATTTGAGATAATTATACACCCTCCCTTTGCCAAGTGACAAGAAATATTAAAATTTCCTACTTCTCAGGGGACTCAATAGCCCGGCGGAAGTCTTCGCTTTATTTTTTGAGTGAAATAGCGGGAAAGATATGTTACAATATAATATGTATATATGAAGATTATGGAGGAAAACCCGTGAAGATATTCGGAAATATAGGAACTTTTGCGTATTTGACCAAAACCATAGGAGCTCTGGGAGATCATAAGAGAAAGATAGAATCCCTCAAAGCTCAGGGAAAGACCGAGGAAGAGATACAGGCCATACATGAAGTTTGCCGCCTGTGGTCAGACAAAGTAGTGAAATATCTGAATCTGAAGATCAACGTCATCAATCCTGAAAACCTGCCGGAAAAAGGCCCTGTAGTATACGTCTCTAACCACCAGTCCTATGCTGACATACTGGTATTTCTCAATGTGCCAAAACATCAGATCGGCTTCATAGCCAAAGAGGAACTGATGAAGATACCTATGTTTGCCGGCTGGATATTGAGGATAGAGAGCCTGTTCATCAAGAGAGGAGACGCCAGAGCGTCGCTGGCTACCATCAACGAGGGCGCTAAGATGATAAAGGACGGATATTCCCTGGTGATCTTTCCGGAGGGCACCAGAAGCAGATCAAATCATATGTCGTCCTTCAAACACGGAAGCCTCAAACTGGCCACCAAGGCTAAAGCTACTATAGTGCCGATCACCATAAAGAACAGTTTCAAGTTATATGAGGAGACAGGCAGGATCAGAAAAGGCGTGACCATAGATTTTATAGCTCACGAACCAATAGATACGTCTGTCATGGACAGAAAAGAATTGGGAGAACTTTCGGACAGAATAGAGAAGATAATAAGAGGAAGCCTAAAAGAAGACTGAAAATGAAAGCCTTCAAGAACTCCCGAGAAAAACCTTTGCGCCGCCCTTTACGGGCGGCTTTTAATATTATGTATGTCTCGTGTGTAGAGCACACGAGACATTACTTTTCTCTCCTTCTTGCCCCGTCGCCGGCGGCCGCCGGCGACGAGCGGCGGGGACGAAGAGCCGGACAGCTTTGAGGTTTAGGACCGCAACCGTCAGAACAGTGGATCGCGCATAAGACCCTCCGATATGACCGCCGCCTGCTCATGGCTTCATGCTTCATCGGCGATTCTCGCAACCAAGCCTATTTTAGCCTTTTGCGAGAATTTTTTTCTTGTAAGTCTCGCTCATCTTAAAATACAGAGGGTTTGCGGGAGTTTTTGACCATTTTATAGCGGCAGTGAGCCTCCTGCGGCCTTTTTTTCTCGATTTTCTCACAAAAAAGTCCCCCAAACAGCCTTAAAAACCGACTTACCGAGAATCAATCGTCAAAAAGTCCCTCAAACAGCCTTAAAATCCGACTTACCGAGAATCAATCGTCAAAAACTCCCGCAAACCTCCTGATTTTTAAAATATGCGGGACTTTGCTGTTCCTTAAGGGTTGAGAGCCCGCCAGTTGAGCCGGTGGGCTCAGCCTCTCTCTTAAGAATCGATTCCGAGGGCAAAGCCATAGGAACAAAACCACCAGTTAAACTGGCAGTATGTTCTGGCCCTATAAGGGCTCAATACTGGCGGGCGGCTTAGGCCGCACTGAATAACCCGCCAATCGCATTAACGATTCGAACCGTCGCTAAAGCGTCTCTTTTATTGCCCCCTTAAGGGTACAAACGAGCGGCCGCCGGCCGTGATTTAACGTCTGATGATTATCCCCCCCTCCAAAAAAATCAGCAGGCAAGCCCTAAAAAACAAATGAGGGCTTTAGGGCTTGTCTGCAGATTTGAAAAACTCCGAGCCGGCGGCTCGGAGTTTTTCTTCATAGGTATATTTAGAAAGGAATTAGTTGTTTGCTTGTTTATCTGGCAAGCCGATGGTCCCGACCTGCTGTTTAATTATCAGATGAAGAGGAAGATACTGATTCCTGCAGAGTTACTTCCAGATCCTTCATCTCGTCACCTCGGACTACGGTGAGTTTTACTTTGTCGCCTACTTCGTGTTTCTGAATCGTCCTCACCAGCATATCTGAACTGGTGACCTTTTCTCCGTCGATCATGTATATCAGATCGCCTTCCTGAAGACCGGCTGACTTGGCGTTTTCACCGGTGACCTCTTTAACATATACTCCCGTCTGATTGACTCCGTATTTCATAGCTTCTGAAGCGGAAGTCAGATCGACGATGGTTATGCCTGCCGCAGGGCGGCCTGCTACATAGCCGTTGCTTATCAGAGATTCCACTACCGATTTTACGGTGTTTGAAGGAATGGCAAAGCCCAGACCTTCCACATCAGACCCGGAAGATTTTGCCACCACAAGACCGATGAGATTTCCATACTGATCGAATACTCCGCCTCCCGAGTTGCCCGGATTGACAGAAGCGCTGACCTGAATTAAAGTCATGCTCTTTCCGTCCAGAGTAATTTCTCTCTCGAGACCGCTGACGATACCGTCAGTGGCAGTGCCGGCCAGAGTACCAAGAGGGTTTCCTATGACCACTGCCAAATCTCCTACTGACAGAGAGTCAGAATCTCCGAAAGATACAGGCGTAAGTCCGGTGGCGTCGATCTTGAGGACGGCTATATCCGACTGACTGTCTGCCGCTACGAGAGAAGCCTCGTAAGTCTTTCCGTCGTTCATGGTCACGTTTATAGTGCTGGCGCCCTCGATGACGTGATTATTGGTGAGAATGTAACCGTCTTCGCTGTATACTACTCCGCTTCCTGCGCCCTCAGTCACATACTGGCGCGCCCACGAGTCCGTGGACATGGATTCTGTAGTTATGGCGACTACTGAATTCTCATTTTTAGCAACGATCTCCTGAATTGAAAGCTCGCTGCCGGTGGCCTTAGTCAGACTGTAATTGGTCGAATTGATGTTTTTTCCGGAAGAACTTCCGAAGATGGATTGAGTTAAAGCGAACCCACCCGCTCCGACAACTGCCGAAAAAAGCATAGCTATTACCAAAGTTATGACGAAGGCTTTTTTCGTTACGAATTTTTCTTTTTTCACTTTTTTTATTTCCGGAGCGGTGCGGACCACGTCGTTGATCCCCTCGAAATTTTCTTCATTTCCGGAAAACTTGTTCCAATCATCCATAAATAAGACCTCCTTTTGCCTAAATTATATTCACTAATTGTGTATTTTCTGTGTAAAAATCATGGGAAATATGATAAAATAAATTGTTAAATCTGTATAAAAAAAATAAAGATGCGGATAAAGATATTATGGAAAAAGCGATTAAACAATATTCATCATGGACAAGAGAGAATCTGCCTGAAAATTTAAAGGCTGAGGCAGAAGCCATAAAAGGCAACGACGAAGAGATCTACGACAGATTCTGCCGCGATATGACCTTCGGCACATCAGGACTCAGGGGAAAGATGGGCCTGGGCACCAACAGAATGAACAGGATAGTGGTCAGAAGAGCCACCATGGGAGTGGCAGACTATCTGCTGTCAAAGCACGAAAGAGCAAAAGTAGTGATAGGCTATGACACCAGGGCCGGCTCTGAGAGCTATGCCCGGGAGGCGGCCGGCGTTCTCAGCGGCAGAGGCATAGACGTGAGCTTGTTTAATGAGCCGACGCCGGTGCCGGTAGTTTCTTTCGCCATAAGGTATATGAAAGCCGACGGCGGTATCATGATAACTGCCAGCCACAATCCTAAAGAATACAACGGATATAAAGTATACGACCATTTCGGCAACCAGATAGACGATCTCAAAGCTCGCCGAATAGAAGAATATATAAATAAGCGGCCTTATTTTGAAGAATTTGAGTCCGCCGTTAAAGGGACAGTAGAAGAATGTCCGCCTCATGTAAAAGAAGCATATTTGGCCGCCGTCGCCGGGCAGTTTCTTCCGTGGACAGACGATGCGGAAGAAGTCAGCAAAGCCCTGAGGGACCTCAACGTGGTATACACTCCTTTGAACGGAGCCGGCCGTGATTATGCCATGGAAGTATTCAGACGTCTGGGAGTTGGGCTTACTGTCGTTAGAGAACAGATGGATCGTGACGGCGATTTTCCTACTTGTCCCAAACCAAACCCCGAAAGAGAGGAAACTTTTCGGGAGGCTTTAAAATATGCAGAGGGCGATACGGACGTCATAATCGCCACCGATCCTGACAGCGACCGAATGGGCGTAATGGCAAAAAAAGACGGCAAGTTCTGCCGCCTCACGGGAGATCACGCCGGTATTCTGATGCTCGAATACGTCTGCCGCTGTCATGCCAGACGAGTGGCCGGCAAAAACATGCAGGGGCAAAAGATGGTGTATAAGAGCTTTGTCTCCTCTCCTTTTGCAGAAGATATAGCCAGAAAATACAGAGTATATATAAAGAACGTGCCTACAGGATTCAAGAACATTGCCCTGGAAATGGAACTGCTCAAAGCGGCGGGGAGAGAACAGGACTTTCTGTTCGGATTTGAAGAAAGCCTGGGCTATCTGTACGGCAATTATACTCGAGATAAAGACGGAATTCTGGCGACTCAGATGATATGCCTCATCGCCGCATGGCTCAAGACCCAGGGTAAGACTCTCTACGACAGACTCGAAGATCTCTACAGAGAGTTCGGATATGCCGAGTCGAGAGCTACGGCCATAGAATTCCATGCCGAAAAAGACAGGCAGAAGATAAACGATATAATGGAGACTCTCTTTTCCGGAGGATTGAAAGAACTTTTGGGACAGCCTCTGACCATAGACGCCTCCCACTGCTGCGACGATATGTTCAGGGCAGTCCTTCCCGAGGGACATCAGATCATAATAAGACCTTCGGGCACAGAACTCAAGATAAAAATGTACGTCTTTGCAAAAGGAGCTACCAGAGAGCAGGCCCTCACTAACTTAGACAGCATACTCAAAGAACTCGAGGACTTCGCCGTCAGCATATGCGGCTTTCACAAAAACGGAGAAAAAACATATGAATAAAGTATTGACAGCAATAGATAAAAGCGGGTCTTTTCGCGTGTATCTGACCATATCCACACAGCTGGTGCAGGAAGCTTTGAATATTCACAACACCACTCCTGTGGCTACGGCGGCTTTGGGCCGCGTCCTCACCGGAGCTGGCATGATGGGTTTGATGCTAAAAAACGAAAGAGATAAGCTGACCCTCATATTTAAGGGAGACGGTCCGGCCAGACAGATACTGGCCACCGCAGACGGGAAAGGCAACGTAAAGGGATATATAGCAGACCCCGGAGTCGATCTTCCTCTCAAAGAAAATGGAAAACTCGACGTGGGAGGCGCTATAGGCAGGGGAGAACTGACAGTAGTCAAAGATCTCGGATTAAAAGAACCTTATGTAGGCACCGTATCCTTAGTTTCAGGAGAAATAGCAGAAGACCTTACTTCCTACTATTATATATCAGAACAGCAGAACACGGCCATATCGCTGGGAGTAAAGATCGAGAGGGATTATTCTGTAGGCTGCGCGGGAGGCATGATAGTTCAGCTACTTCCGGACGCTTCAGAAGACGCCGTGGCAGCGCTTGAAAAGATCATAGGCGATATGGAGCCCATAACCACTCTGATAGACAGGGTAGAGGATAGCGACGCCGACGAAAGATTGAGACTCCTATCGAAAGAAATATTCGGCCGTATTCCTGAAGAATTCGCCATAGAAGAACTGGAGATAAAGAATATGGACTGGAACTGCGACTGCTCTTTTGAGCGGCTTGAAAAGATCCTGATGACCATAGGAGAAAGAGATCTCAAAGAAATTATAGAAGAGGACGGCGAGGCGGAACTCGTTTGCCAATTCTGCCTTAAAAAATACAAGTTCGACAAAGCTCATCTGGAGAAGATTCTGGCAAGTATCAGATAATAAAACCGGAGGCTTAATATAATATGTACAAAAAAAGAATCGGGATAATCTTCGGAGGTCGAAGCGCAGAACACGACGTGTCCTTGAAGTCGGCGGCCGCCGTCATAAGAAACCTGAATTCAGATAAATTTGTACCGGTATACATAGGAATCAATAGAAGAGGAGAATGGAAGAGATTCAGCGGCAGCGTAGATCTCATAGAAAAAGGGATATGGGAGACACACGCCGCGCACCTGAACGCAGAAGAACTGAAAGACATCATAGACTTCGCCCTTCCCATACTTCACGGGCCATACGGCGAAGACGGAAAAATACAAGGATTTCTTGAGACTCTGGGTATCCCGTACGGCGGCTGCGGCGTCCTGGCTTCGGCTGTCTGCATGGATAAGCAGATGTTCAAAGACGTCCTCCGGCACAAGGGCTTTCCCGTGGTAAGGAGCATGTGTCTCACCTGCCAAAATGATCCTGATGAGAGCGTCCTTGATAAGATAGAAGAAGAACTGGGGTTTCCGTGCTTTGTCAAACCTGCCAACATGGGTTCAAGCGTAGGGATAAGCAAGGCCGCAGACAGACGTCAGCTTGCCTGCGCCCTGAGACTGGCGGCAAGCTATGACAGCCGAGTGGTAATAGAAGAATTTGTACAGTGCAGAGAACTTGAGACTGCCGTCATGGGAAACGTAGATCCAGAGGCTTCCGAGGTGGGAGAGATAATACCCTCCGCCGAGTTTTACGATTATGAAGCCAAATACTCCGGTTGCGGCAGACCTTCAGAGCTGCACATCCCGGCCGGTATAACAGACGGCGACAGAAGGCAGATACGCCGCCTTGCGGTGGAGGTCTATAAAGCCGCATGCTGCAGCGGATACGCCAGAGTAGATTTTTTTAAAGACAAGACTACAGGAAAGATATACATAAACGAGATAAACACTATTCCGGGGTTTACAGACAAGAGCATGTTCCCCCTTCTTTGGAGCTCATACGGAGTCAGTTTCCCTAAGATAATAGAAAGGATCATAGAGTTAGGTTATGAAAGATATCACGCTGAAAATAATCGGCAAACAGAGCTATGACGACATGGAAGAAGAGCAGATGGAGTTTGTCACAGACGGCAGGTTCTATGTACGAGGCGGCTCGGCCTATATAATTTATGACGAGAGCGAAGTGTCGGGTCTTGCAGGCTGCAAGACTACTATCAGGGTAGACGACCGTTCGGTTAAGATGAAGAGGATCGGAGAGGCCGGGTTTGGCGCCGAGCTGTATTTTGAAAAGGGAAAGCGCTTTTCGAGCGTATACGAAACGCCTTACGGTCCTATGGGCATAGAGGTGCTTACTGACCGCGTTCAAAGCAGCATAGATATGGAAAAGGGCAGCGGCTGTATCGACGTAGAATATCAGGTGAGCATGGAGGGCCTGGCAGAAGGCAGAAACAGGATCACCATAGAAATAATGTAAGAGAACACGAGAGAAAAAAGAAAGAAAGGAACAATTATGCAGAGGAAAGGTTTCGATTCAGCAAAGTACATTGAGGAACAGTCAAAGTATATCCTTGAGAGAATAAATCAGGGAGACAGCGCCAGGCTATATCTGGAATTCGGCGGCAAGCTGGTACATGACAAACACGCTATGAGAGTTCTTCCCGGCTTTGACGAAAACGCCAAGATAAAACTTCTTGAAAGGCTCAAAGATCAGGCCGAGATCATCATCTGCATCTACTCGGGAGATATAGTAAACAGCAAGACTCGTCAGGATTTCGGAATAACCTACGATCTGGAGGTGCTCAGGCTCATAGATATATTCCGCAAGCACCAGCTGGCTATAAACAGCGTGGTAGTCACCAGATACGAAGACGCTCCGGCTGTCAATAAGTTCATAAACCGACTGGAGAGGAGAGGTATCAGGACGTATAAGCATTTCTACACCAAGGGCTACCCTACAGACGTGGAGACCATAGTCAGCGAGGAGGGATACGGCGCTAATCCTTACATAGAAGTTACAAAGCCTCTGGCCGTAGTCACAGGTCCCGGCGGCGGCAGCGGCAAGCTGGCAACATGCTTGTCGCAGCTCTATCACGAGTACAAGAGAGGTGTAAAAGCCAGATACGCCAAGTTTGAGACTTTCCCTATCTGGAACCTGCCTCTCAAGCACCCTGTCAATATAGCTTACGAGGCGGCTACGGCCGACCTCAAAGACGTGAATATGATAGACTCCTTTCACCTTGAGGCTTACGGAGAAATGGCCGTCAACTATAACAGAGATCTCGAAGTTTTTCCGGTAGTAAAGAGGATCATAGAGAAGATAACCGGGGCGGCCGAATACCAGTCCCCTACGGATATGGGAGTAAACAGAGCAGGCTTTTGCATATATGACGATGAAGCAGTCAGAGAAGCTGCCGTCCAGGAGATAATACGCCGTTTCATCATAGCAAAGTGCGATTATAAAAAGGGAAAGATAACGGCTGACTCTCTCGAGCGTTCAGAACTTCTCATGAAAGAAGTCAACGCTAAAGAAGACGACCGGGCGGTGGTCAACGCCGCAAGGGAATACGCCGAATACAAGAGACGGTGCGATAAATATGTAAACGTCGTAGTCATGGCCATAGAAATGCCTGACGGAACCGTGGTGACCGGAAGGAGCAGCCGCCGCATGGTGGCCGCCGCCGCCGCGGTGCTCAACGCAGCCAAGACCATAGCGGGCATCGACGATGAAAAATATGTCATCGCCCCTAACGTCTTCAGAGACATACAAGATCTGAAGGCCAACATATTAAAACATGACAGGACAAGCCTGAATGTCGAGGAGATCCTGACGGCTCTGTCCATATCCGCCGAAAGAAATCCATGCGCTCAGCTGGCCTGCCGCCAGCTGGAAGGCCTCAGCGGCTGCAAGGCTCACTGCACGGCTATCTTAAGCGACAGAGATGAACAGACTTTAAGGAGCATGGGCATAGACGTGACATGCGACCCGGAATACGTTACTACAAATCTATACTTTGCGTAATATATAAGGCTGCGGCCCTTGCTGGGGCGCAGCCTTTTGAACAGGAGAAGACATGGCGAAAAAAATAGTCAGACGGCGCAGAATGAGCTCTACTAAAGCTAACATACAGAGAAAAGAAAACTTTCAGTACATACTCATCCTGGAGGGCGTGGCAGTAGGCTTTCTGGCGGGCCTCATAGTCTCCATGTTCAGGTTCGCTTTCATCAAAGCCGAATCTATGAGGGACATTCTCGTAGAGGCTGCGTCTCACAAGATCACCGTAGGGATTCTTGGGACGGGACTCCTCTTATTTTTGCTGATCACTGCCGCCGCCGTAACCAAAAGAGAGCCCATAAGCGGCGGAAGCGGCATACCCCAGGTAGAGGCCGAGCTCAAGGGAAAGCTCAACGCCAGATGGGCGCAGGTGATGATAGGAAAGTTCATAGGCGGCATACTCACCGTAGGCGGCGGCCTTTCTCTGGGCAGCGAAGGCCCCAGCGTTCAGCTTGGAGCCATGACGGGCAAGGGATTTTCCAGGATAAATCAGAGGCTTAAGACAGAAGAGAAACTGCTCTTAACATGCGGCGCAGGCGCAGGGCTTGCGGCGGCCTTTGGGGCGCCTCTGGCCGGAGTCGTGTTCACCCTTGAGGAGCTCCATAAGAACTTCTCAAAGGAGGTGCTCCTCTCCACCATGGCCTCCGCCATAACCGCAGACTGCATATCTTCTTATCTGTTTGGATTAAAGCCGGTATTCGGCTTCACCGTAGCCAGCGGGATGCCGCTGAACAGGATATGGATGGTGCTGATACTGGGCATAGTCATGGGAGTCTTCGGCGTTATATATAATAAGACCACTTTTTTTGTACAGGACGTGTTCGCAAGATTTAATCCCGTTTTCAGAAAGGTGGCGGTACCTTTTGTCATGGTTATGATACTGGCCTTCACTTTGCCTCAGACGCTGGGAAGCGGCTCGCAGCTCATCGCTCCGGCAGGCCAGGGAAAGTTTGAGGCCGGATTTTTGCTGCTTCTTTTGGCCGTCAAATATGTGTCTTCTGCCATAAGCTTCGGCAGTGGGCTTCCCGGAGGGACTTTTCTGCCGCTGCTGGTGCTGGGAGCTTTGTCGGGAGGTCTGTTCACGGAGGTCTTAAGCCCTATAGCCGGATATTCGGAGAAGTGTACAGAATACTTTGTCATACTTGGAATGGCCGGATATTTCAGCGCCATAGTGAGGGCTCCTATCACGGGGATAATCCTCATCAGCGAGATGACCGGCACTTTTTCCAACCTTCTGCCCCTTGCGATGGTCTCTCTGTCGGCGTATATGACGGCGGAGATACTTAAAGGCGGACCATTGTATGAGCAGCTTACAGAACGGCTCATAGCAGGCGGCAGGGTAAAGAACACTCACAGGAGAAATAAGATACTCATAGAGAGCGAAGTACACTTCGGATCCTTAATGGACGGCCGTCCTCTTTCTGCCATAGATCTGCCCACGGGGTGCCTTGTAGTATCCGTAATGAGAGACAGGCACGAGATAGTGCCGGGAGGCAGTACTCGCATGAGAGCGGGAGATAAACTGATAATATTGTGCAGCGAAGGACTTGTCATGGACGTTCAGGCTGAGCTTGACAAAAAATGCAAGACCGTCAGAATTTAAGAGAATAGACTTTATCATCTTCAAATGCAAAGCACAGCGGCATTTTGAAGAAATGTGGCGCAATCCGCTGATTAAGGATGCGCCATTTTTTGTGCAAACAATCGTCCTTGCGAAACGCCGGCGGCTCTGCCGGTGCTTGGAACTGCCTATGTTTACCGGTGTCTTCAAAGTTTACGGCATATCGAGTCAGTATCGTGTCACAATCGTGTCAAATTGTTGACCCGATTGACACGATTTGTTATAATATGGCTGATGAATAAAATTAAAGGAGGGGACAGAATGGTTTTTCGGGAAAGTGAGACTGTAGAGCTGAAAGAAGCTGTTACAGATGAAATAAAAAAAGAAATCATTGCTTTTGCCAACTGTGACGGCGGCAGGCTGTATATCGGCGTTCAGGATGACGGTACAGTAGTCGGGCTCGATGATCCTGATCATGTTTCACTGCAAATCAGCAACATGGTCAGAGACTCAATTAAACCGGATGTGACGATGTTTTTGCATTATGAGACGATAGAAGAAGACGGCAGAGAAATCATCGCCGTGGATGTTCAGCGGGGGACAGACCGCCCTTATTATCTCATAAAGAAAGGGATGCAGCCTGCCGGCGTATATGTCAGACAGGGATATTCTGCTGTTCCCGCCACGGACACGGCAATTCGCCGCATGATTAAAGAAACAGACGGGGACTGCTTTGAGAGCCTGCGCTGCTTAAATCAAGAACTTACTTTTGAAGCCGCAAAAAAAGAATTTCAGCTCAGGAATATAGACTTCGATTCTGCTAAGATGCGTACTTTAAAGCTGATTGACCGAGACGACCTTTATACTAACTTGGCGTTGCTCCTTTCAGATCAATGCAGTCACAAGATCAAAGCGGCGGTCTTTCAGGGTACAGATCAGACCGTCTTTAAGAACCGCCGGGAGTTTACCGGGTCTCTGCTGAAACAGATGAATGAAGTATATGATTTCATCGATTTTCACAACCAAACGCGCGCTACTATACGAAAACTGCTGAGAACCGACGTCAGAGATTACCCGCAGATCGCAGTCAGAGAGGCGCTGCTGAATCTCTTGGTTCATCGGGAGTATTCATTTAGCGCCAGCGCGCTTATCAGTATTTTTACTGATAGAATTGAATTTGTATCTATCGGAGGGCTGGTGCCGGGAATCGATCTTGAAGATATTATGGTAGGCATTTCTGTATGCAGAAATCAGAATCTGGCCAATGTGTTTTATCGCCTGCAGCTGATTGAGGCTTACGGCACCGGCATAAGCAAGATCATGAAAGCATACGAAGGTATGAAAGAAAAGCCTCTGATCGAAACCACGAAAAATGCTTTTAAAATCATACTTCCCAACGTCAACGCAAAATACGAGACGGGAGAGACCTCGCTGCTTAAAGAGGCGCTGGCTGTAAGCTTTGACGTCCGAGCGGAAAAAGTCTTAAGCGATAGAGAAGAAAAGGTATTAGAATATGCAATCTCTCATGGCGCGATTACAAGAAACGACGTGACCAAGCTGCTTGATGTGAGCGTTTCTACCGCTTCGAGAGTCATCAGAGAGCTGGTAAAAAGCAACCTGCTAAAGCAAAGCGGAAAAGCCAGAAACACCCGATACACCATAGTAAAATAACTTAAAGTCTAACAGACAGCCGATTGAGCAAGCTCAGTCGGCTGTTTTACGGGTGGCACCGATTAACAATACACAATAGAGTGGGCGTGAACCCACTCGAAACAACGAAAAAGCTTAAACGAGTGGACCTGCGCCCACTCGAAAACCGAAAAGGCTTGAAAACGAGTGGGCCTGCGCCCACTCAAAAACCAAAAAACGTGAAAACGAGTGGGGCCACACCCACTCGTTCTTTAAAAAAGTAGCTTTTCGAGTGGACCTGCGCCCACTCGAAACCAGAAAAAACTTAAAACGAGTGGACCTGCGCCCACTCGAAACAACAAAAAAGCTTAAACGAGTGGGTCTACACCCACTCGTTCCGATAAAAATTTTACAAACGAGGGGGTAAGAAAATAGGTCAAGAATCAAAAAAGTGTATTTTCACGGTCAAAACTTACAATATATGCAAAATTTGCAAAGGGAGTGACCCCACTCGTTTCTTAAAAAAGTAGCTTTTCGAGTGGGGCCACACCCACTCGAAACCAGAAAAAACTTAAAAACGAGTGGGTCTGTACCCACTCGAAACCAGAAAAAACGTGAAAACGAGTGGGCCCACACCCACTCACTCCGGCAAAACTTCCTCAAACGAGTGGGTCTACACACCTATACACCCACACGCCCTACACACCTATACACCCACACGCCCCACACACACCCATACGCCCACTCACCGCCCCCCGACACCGCCCTCCGACATCCACGCCCCATCTACCCTCGCCCCACCTATCCCCCCCCAAAAAAATCAGTAAAGCTATATACATAGCTCCGCCCGCTTTTCAAGAAAACAAAAGCTCCCTGCTGCCGCAAAAAAAGAAACGGCGGGCCTCTGCTTGCAAGAAAACAAGACGCCCGCCGTTCCCGTAATGGTACTTATTTGGTTTATTCTTTTTTCAATCTGCTGTCCAAAGCGGCTTTGTTAGCCATGATCATCCTATCCCACTCCATGAGAGAGACAGAACGCTCGATCAACATGCCTTTTGCGAAAGACGAGAGATTCTTGTAATTGGAGATAAGGCCCATGAGTTCCTCGTCAAATATCTCACAGCTCTCCAGGTACCCGAGAAATTTGTAGTGATCACATTCAAAGAATATATTCATATTCAAACCGAATTTTTTAGCGATAAGAAATAGGGTTTCAGCGTCGGGAACACGGTTCCCGAGTTCGTAACTTGCATAAGTAGATCTGCTTACGCCTACCATTTTGGCAAAGTCGGTCTGACTGATACATTTACTGGTTCTGAGTGTTCGAATGTTCTTTGCAATCAACATTTGTGTTTCTAACTTCATTATATTACCTCGTGCTTTAAATTTTCCCCTATAGTTACTGCGAATAAAACCAAAATAATTAACCCTACATATAATAAGTGCAAAAAAGAGAGGAAAAAGTTGCAATATTTTCAAAAAAATATAAAAATTTGTCTTTTAGCTTAGAAAGATCATCTGTAGGTTGCTTCAACTATTAGTTTATTCACGATAACTTTAGGAGTAAAGAACGAAAAAATGTTCAAACTATAATAAAGGAGAAAAGAAATGTCAAAAGAGAACAAAGAGACAAATCTTAGAACTCTGGACCAGAAGGAAATGGGTAGACGAGTAAGAAACAGAAGGGAAGCTAAGAATTTGAGCAGAGAGGAGCTGGCAGAATCGCTTGGTGTTTCGCCGCAGTTCGTAGCAGATATCGAATACGGCAACAAAGGCGTATCAATAAAGAGATTATATCTGATGTGTCAGGTTTTAGATGTGACGGCCGATTATCTTCTGGCCGGAAATATTTATTCGAGGGATGAAGATGAAGAAGCTATAAAGGTTTGCGAGGAGATCATGGGGCTTTTGCAAAAATGTGATGCAAAACAACTTCAGGGAATTCGCGAAATCGCAGAAATTTATGCTGACGGCGTTAGAACCAAATAGACAAAAAATCAAAAATAAGGCATAATTATTGATATGCGAGCGGTTTTTCGGCATTTCTGATGGAAGGACTTTCATTAAGAGTGCCGATTTTTTTTCGTGCTCGCTTGTCAATATTTGCATAAAAAGGGATAATTTGGGAGAAATAAAAAAGAAAGGAATGGTGAAATTATGAAAACAAAACCGAGAGAACTATTAGAAAAGGAGGCGAAGCTGCTTGAGTATTACAACGATGTCGTTCATTATCTCAGAGCGTTCAACATTGACGAGAATCTGATAGACGACGCAATTCAGGACACCTTTGTCGAAGCATTATCATCCCTCGATACTTTGAGGGACGAGACCAAGATGAAGTATTAGTTGATAAAGATCGCAAAGAGAGTCGGAAGCAAATATGTGACAAAATGCAAAAATGTTGCAATAAGGGAATGCTCTTTTGATGAATATGTGTTACAATCAAGGTGCGATATTGAAACATTTTGTGACAAAGATTTCGACACATTCATCAGCGGCCTCGAAAGAGAAGACCTATACAAGTACATAAGCAGGCTTAGGCCAAATGAGCAGAAAGCGTTGCTGCTGTATTATGTTTACGGTCACAAGTTAAATGAGATTGCGGAAGTTTTAGGGGAAACTCCGTCCAATGTCAGGAGCTTGTCAAGAAGAGCAAAGCTGAAACTTAGGAAGATGTTTGAAGAAGGAGGCGATCTGTAATGAAAGAAAAGGATTTAAAAGAAACCATTGGTAAAAAACTGGAAGAGGCTTATCTGGCAAAGCCGATGGGACAAGCGCCTTCTGAAGAGACAGTGGCTAAGTGGATAGCTATAGCCGACCAGAGAAGAGCCGAAAGACGCCGCCGCAAGAAAAAGATCATATCATGCGCCGCCGCCTGCGCTCTGTGTGTCTGCATAGGAGTGACCTGTGTAGTGAAACCGCCTAATGCAGTTGCAGGAGGAAGCGGTGGTGGAAAGATCGAAGCCAGCCTGAACACGAATGATACTTATGTTTCTTTAGATGAGATCCCTACAGATATTAAAAATAAGTATTTAATTTTTGTTGATTTACCTGAAGGCTATAAATTTGTTGAGGCAAATGTAACATCTGATGGTGCTTTGGAAAAAATTCGTATATTATACGATAATGAAACGAGCAACGAAGAGATTTTTGTCACTCAGATTAGCGGAGATGAGGCTAATACGGTTTCTTCTGTAATTAATGAAGGAGGAAGACAGGAAGAATGGGGAGATATGACAGTATATATCAACGAATATAGCAGCGGAGATGAAGAGGTGGTTTATAAGTTTCTTTATAATGAGATGGTGGTAAAGATTAATGCACCAAGTAACATTGAATCATCTGAAATAAGAAGTATTGTAGAAAAAACTGTCCGGAATTAATCCGGACAGTTACAATAACTTAGAATGAATTTGAATAACTTGTTGCTGTATGAGATGAGCTGCCTATATAATCTTTACTTACAACTTGTAACCTATAAGTTGTTCCACGGTTTAAATCATCATATGTTTTGCTAAAGTCAAAATAGCGTGAGCTAAGACCGTTATTATAGTATACGTAGTCATCGTTTGTTGTATCTAAGACCCAGGAACCATTGGATAACTTCTGTAAATAAACCACTACACTGTAACGATCAACCTTTTGGCTAAAATCAACACTAATGGAGACATTTGCCTTAGTGGCTGACGTTCTGCTGATACCAAATGTTACAGAATCCGTTTCATAAAGTTGTATTCCGCCGTCCTCTGGGACTGCGAAAGCCACTGAAAGACAAGAAGTGACTAAGACCAATGCTGTTAAAACTGAGAGTAATTTTTTCTTCATAATTATGTCCTCCTTAAATGTGAAATGCGATTATTGTCTCATGGAGAAAAACCAAAAAAGGAAATAAAAGTAAATTACTCACTGAGCCCGGATAGAAGTGTTCATAATAAAGAACAAAATAAATTTTTGAAAGGGGTTCCATTTTATTTTATTTGTGGTATAATATTCATGTAATAGAGTTAATTTTTTAACAAGAATGTTAAAACCATTTTCTACTTTCATATGAGGAGGCAAAGTTTAAATGAAAAAAATTGGTGTATTAGGTACTGGTACTATGGGAGCAGGAATCATACAGGTTCTTGCGCAGAATGGTTACGAAGTTGTAATGAGAGCCAGAAGAGAATCTTCTGTGGAGAAAGGTCTTGCTACCGTTAAGAAGAACCTCGACAAGATGGTCGCCAAAGAGAGAATGACCGCTGAGGTGGCGGCAGAAGTCTTCGGCAGAATCACAGGCTCAACTGACATAAACATCATCGCTGACGCTGACTTGGTTATAGAAGCAGCTACAGAAGATATGGAAGCTAAGAAGGCTCTGTTCGCAGAATTAGACAAGCTCTGCAAACCTGAGACCATCATCGCTACAAACACTTCATCCCTTTCCATCACTGAGATCGCAGCCGCTACAGGCAGACCAGACAAGGTTATAGGTATGCATTTCTTTAACCCTGTTCCTGCAATGAAGCTTGTCGAGATCATCAAGGGATTGACTACATCAGAAGAAACTAAAGCCACTATCCTTGCTCTTACAGAAGCATTAGGAAAGACTCCTGTAGAAGTTGCAGAAGCTCCTGGCTTTGTTGTAAACAGAATCCTTATTCCGATGATTAACGAAGGTATCGGTATCTTGGCTGACGGCGTTGCTGATGCCAAGGGTATCGACACGGCTATGAAACTGGGCGCCAACCACCCTATGGGACCTCTCGAATTGGGAGATCTCATCGGACTCGACGTTTGTCTGGCTATAATGGAAACCCTCTACACAGAATACGGCGATCCTAAGTACAGACCTCACGTATTGCTGAGAAAGATGGTAAGAGCCGGCAAGCTCGGAAGAAAGACCGGAATAGGATTCTATGACTATGCGAGATAGATCGATCTTTAAAGATTGATTTATCTTAATAGATTAAACTCATGCTGGCGGCCCTCGGATATTTAATATCCGGGGGTCGTTAGCTTTTTGCGGAAGTTGTAGAATTTTTAATTGTGAGAAGAAAATACAGCATTTTTGAAAAAACGAAGGCGATATTGCTGCCCTAAAACCCGACATGCTGTATTTTTTTAAATTTCTGTAAAAATCTACAACAGGTTTGTCGAAAGAGGTTGTAGATTTTCTATTTATAAGAAAAAAATACAGCCTCGGCTATAAAAGCGACCCAAAAGATAAGACATAAGAGGCATGATGTTGTAGAAATTCACTCTATCTTAAAAAAACTACAACATCATGTAAATAAGAAGAAGCGAATTATGCCTCCCGGCTTCCCGCCCCGACTCCCCCCCTAAGTGAATATTATGCACGACCCTCCGCATAAAACAGCCAAACACTGCATAAAAATTTAAAAAATATTCAAAAAAATCTATTTTTATGCTTGACAAGACCAAAATTTAGCAGTAATATAAGCATATCGCAAGACGGGCAAGCCGCCAAAAGCGATAGATAAATAGATAAGAGGATGACAGGAGAGTTTTAGAGTAATGAGTATGAAGAATTATCCCTTCACCATTGAAAAAGAATCTATGAGAAATCCTTTCGTCGGTATTCCTTCTTTTATAATGGCTCCCATGTGCTTCGATCTTGAAGAACTGGACGCAGATATAGCAGTCATAGGGATGCCCTACGATATGGGTACGTCGGTCAAGACCGGCGCCAGATTCGGCCCAAGAGGAGTCAGAGAAGCTTCGTCGCTCAACTGCTACGCCCATGAAGGCTGGTATGATCCCGTAAGAGACGAAACGTTTCTGGGCCGGCCGTGGAAGATCGTAGACTGCGGAGATATAGATGTTCTGCACACCGTATACGAGAGGAGCTTTAAAAACTGCGAGGCGGCCATAAGAAAGATATTAAAAAAGGGAGCGATACCTTTCACTATCGGGGGAGATCACGCCATAACCACTCCGATACTCAGAGGATTCGACTGTTTTGAAGATCTGTGCGTGATTCAGTTTGACGCCCATCTGGACTTCACATATAAGCCCTTTGGCATAGAAGAAGGCCCGGGGAGCCCGATGCGAAGAGCCAGTGAGATGGCTCACATAGGAAAGATGATGCAGATAGGCATAAGAGGTATCGGAAGTTCCCAGTATTCGGATTTTCAGGACGCTAAGGCCAACGGCAATACCATAGTCACTTCAAGAGAAGTCAGACAAAAGGGCATAGCCCACGTGATTTCAAAGATACCCCAGGCAAAAAACTATTATATAACTTTCGATATAGACGGTCTGGACCCGTCCATCGCCATCGGCACAGGATCGCCGGCTCCTATGGGTCTGCTCTACGAAGAGGCCAGCCAGATAATAGAGGCTATTACGAAAAAAGGCGATGTGGTAGGCATGGATATGGTAGAAGTATCGCCGCCTAACGATAATAACGGAATAACTTGTATGTATGCGGCGCAGCTGATGCTGGACGCCATGTCATTTATAACTAAAGCAAAAGAGAACAAAATAAAAAAGATATAAATTCAGGAGGACATAAAAATGAAAAAGTCAGTTAAAGTTTTAGTAGTATCTATGATAGCCGTACTGGCAATGGGAGCTTTGGCAGGATGCGGAAGCAAAGACGAAGGAGCAAGCTCCGATGTTACAACTTATATCGCAGCCACAGAGCCTACTTACGCTCCGTTTGACACCACAGACGAAGACGGAAACATCGTCGGATTCGATATGGATCTTTTAAATGCGATAGCAGAAGACCAGGGCTTCAAAGTCGAATACAAGACATTTGAATTCGACGCTATCGTTCCGGCTGTCAACGCAGGCAATGCCGACATCGTAGCGGCGGCCATGAACGTCACCGAAAAGAGGGCGGAACAGGTAGACTTCTCTGATAAGTACTTTGACAGCGGAAAAGTCATCCTCGTCAAAAAAGATAACGATACCATCAAAGACGTAGAAGACCTCACTTCCGAAATGAAAGTCGCCGCTCAGATAGGAACTACAGAAGGCGACTACGTACAGGAACTTGCCGACGCCGGAACCATCGGTCAGGCCGTAGTGCTCAACAAGACTACAGACTGCATACTTCAGCTTCAGAACGGAGACGTTGACGCTGTCATCATGGACGCGCCTGTAGCCAAGTACTACAACAACAAGTACGGCGACGAGATCAAACAGCTGGACGCCACTATAGACCCTGCTCCTATGGCATTTGCGGTACAGAAGGGCAACAGCGAACTTCTCGATAAGATCAACACAGGTCTCAAAAACGTAAAAGAAAACGGAACCTACGACGATCTGGTCAAGAAATGGTTCGAATCAGACGAGTCTGTAGCAGAATAACAGATTCAAAGATCAGAAAACAATTAAGCTCATTCAGAAGCCTTGGGCTCTGACGATTAAATTCGTCAATGCCCAAGGCTCTGCTGTTTTTGAGCGTTCTGAAAGAGCAGGCCGGCGGCGATGAGCCCTGCGCCTGCAATGCCCCAAAGGCCTATAGTCTCGTGTAGAAAAATCATCCCCAGCACTGTCGCTCCCATAGGGTTTAACGCGCCTAAGACGGCAGTCCTCTCTGAAGTAGTGTACTTTTGAGCCACAGGCTGCATAGCGAATCCGAAGCTGCTGCATATGATGACGAGAAACAGCATGGCTCCCCATGATTCCGGCGAAGAAGGCAGCGACGGAGACTCTGTCAGCAGAGAAGCTGCCATGCCGAAGATTCCCATAAACGTCACCTGCAGCGTTCCCAGCACTATAGAATCTTCACCGTCTGTGAGTCTGTCAGTAACTATCATGCCGGCGGCATATGTTACGGCTGCCGCAAGACACGAAAGTTCACCGGCTCCAAGGCTAAAGCCGCCGCCTCCGGAAGTCAGGAGAGCTACGCCAAAAAAAGTCAGAGCTGCGCTCAGGGCAGACCGCTTAGAAGGCATGGTCTTACTGAGAAGACTTTCGAAGATGGGTACGAATATTATGGCGGTTCCCTCTAAAAGCGCCGCCGATGACGAAGATACCGTTTCAAGGCCGAACAGCTCAAAAGTCATCACCAAAAAGAAACAAAAGCCGAGAATCGCGCCTTTACACAGAGTCTGGCGAGATATACCGGCAAAACGTCGGGAAAAGATCAGCAGAAGTATGCCTCCCGCCAGAAGAAATCTTATTCCCATCAGATTAAAAGGCTCCATCGTATCTAAAAGTATTTTGCTGAATAAAAAAGACGCGCTGCGAGCCAGTACCACGGCCGCTAAAAGGATTTCCGCATTTTTTCTCGACATGATTTCTCTCACCTCACAGATATTTCTTGACAACAGTATAAGGCCGATGTATCTTTGAGTAAAGCGATAATAATTCAATATATATTTGATAAAAAATCAAAGAAAGGCGAGGAAATGGACATAGAAAAATGCAGAGCTCTGCTTTGCATAATACAAAAAGGCAGCCTGACAGCCGCCGGACAGGCCTTAGGTTATACTCCTTCGGGGATAAGCCGCATGGTAGCGTCTTTAGAAGACGAATGTGGTTTTTCGCTGCTCATCAGAGGCAGAAACGGCGCTTTCGCCACTAAAGAATGTGAGAAGCTGCTTCCCGGCATAATAAAAATGGTAGACGCTCAAGAGTCGCTGCTTAATGATATTGACAGGATCCTGGGCATAGAGACCGGCCACATAGAAGTAGGCAGCGCCCACTCTTATTATTACGGATGGCTGGCAAAGACGATAGCCGAATTCGGAAAGGTCTATCCTAAGATAACCATAGGCGTGACAGAGGGTATCAGCAGCGAACTGATGAAAATGACAGAGGAAGGCAAGCTGGACATGGCTATAGTCAGCAGACGAGAAAAAGGCATGAGATGGATACCGCTGAAGAAGGACAGGGTAATCGCCTGGGTTCCCCGTGATCATCCGGCGGTACAACTTGGAAAACTGCCTTTAAAAGAGCTTGAGACCGAGCCTTTCATAGAGATGTACCCCGGCGTGGAGACCGATAATTCGAGGATGTTTGCTAAAAATAACATAAAAGTCAATGCGAGATTTTCTGCTACCGATAATTTTGCGGCTTACTCTATGGTGAGCGAAGGACTGGGTATAACCACCGTCAATGGAATATTTGCAACAATGTGGCAGGGCGACGGCGTCGCAGTACTGCCTCTGGACCCGCCCCAGATGGTGGATATAGGGATAGCCCTTCCCCGGATGGAAGATTCCTCTCCCGCTCTCAAAAAATTCGTGGAATTTATAGAGCAGAGATTGCCCGAATATCCGTTGACAACAAGATGACAACCCGATAGTATTAAAGCATAATTTAATACTAAGTAGTGACATCTCGGAAGTCGGTTAAAATCCGCCGCTGTGTGTCAGCAACCGTGTTATCAGACGAAAGGACATACTAAAGGCCACTGAAGCCGCATCTCCTTCGAAGACAGGAGAAGAAGCAACACTTCTTCTGTGGTCCCTTATGGCCATAGCAGGGGCAATAGGAATATTCTCTCTGAGAAAAAAAGAAAACCGATAAAGCAAGTAGGAAAGCCCGCCGCCACTCGGCGGGCTTTCGCTTTAGGACTTATAGCCCATGTCCGACATACCCGCTGTGCGGGCGGCACTGATTTGTCGCTTAAGAGTTTGTTCCGAGGACAAAGCCGGCTATGCCGGTGGTCGTGATTGTAGGGTATGGCCTTGCCGCTCACGCAAAGCGTGAGCGGCAAATACACCGTCCGCACAGCGGGTGTATTGATTATACGATGAAGCAGGGTGTGAACGCTGGCGCCAGGGCGCAGGTTCGCAGTCCTCAGGCAAGACAGCGGATAAGATTTTGCCCCACTCGTTTTCGTAAAAGTACTGTTTCGGGTGGGATGGCGTGTCTCCTTGAAATTAGGAAGTGTTTAAATGAGTGGGGTCTGTTCCACTCGAAATTATAAAAAATGTTCAACCGAGTGGAGTTATGTCCCACTCAAAAGCCGGAAAAGCTTGAAAACGAGTGGGGCCACGCCCACTCAAAAACCAAAAAAACTTGAAAACGAGTGGGTCTGTACCCACTCGTTCAGATAAAAATTTTCCAAACGAGTGGGGAAGAAAATAGGGGAAAAACAAAAAAGTGTATTTTCACAGTCAAAACTTACAATATATGTAAAATTTGCAAAGGGAGTGCACCCACTCATTCTTTAAAAAAGCAGCTTTTCGAGTGGATCTGCACCCACTCAAAAACCTAAAAAGCTTGAAAACGAGTGGGCTTGTACCCACTCGAAACAACAAAAAAAGCTTAATCGAGTGGGCCACACACCTACCCCCACACCCCGACATCCACGCCCACTCCCCCCCGCCAAGAATCCACCTCGACCCCTCTCACTCCGCTACCCCCTACCCCTGCCTCTAACCGGAGGCGGCTTGCCGCTGTCGGCTCCGCCGCTACCCCCTCCCCCTGCCTCTAACCGGCTCCGACCCGCAACCGCCGAACCCCGCCCCGGCGGGCGGCAATTATTGTGCGGGGACGCCCGAATATCCTTGATTTTTTTCGCATAGGAGTATATCATAGATACATGATACGACATAGGACGGAGCGTCCCCTGCGGTCAGGACTCCGACCGGAGATGATCTCCGCTTTGATACTCTTAACACAGCAATTCTGAAAATTCTGAGAAAGGTAGAGAACCGGCCTTTAGGTTCTCAAAAGGTAAGAAAATGACATCTGACGAAAAACTTCTGATTTCACAGCCCACCGCGGAAGAAAAGGAAACTAAAGAAGAACGCCCCGAAGTAGAGGGTATCTTAGAGATACAAGAAGAGAACAACTTCGGGTTTTTAAGATTTTCTAATTTCCTTACCAGCGATAAGGACATATATGTATCTCCTGCGCAGATCCGTAGATTTAACTTGAAGACAGGAGATAAGATAAGAGGTATAACAAGACTTCCTAAAGAAGGCGAGCGGTTCGGAGCGCTTTTATATGTGCTGACTGTCAACGGCGACGAACCGGGGACGGCCATAAGAAGGCCTGACTTTGACGATCTCACGCCGGTATTTCCGTATGAGAGACTCAGACTGGAAAGCGGCAGCAGAGAGCTTTCCATGAGGCTCATAGATCTGGTAGCTCCCATAGGAAAAGGACAAAGGGGCCTCATAGTGGCGCCTCCTAAGGCGGGTAAGACCGTGCTCCTCAAGAGCATAGCCGGAGCCATAGAACGGAGCTATCCTGAGATAGAACTAATAGTTCTTCTGGTAGATGAACGGCCGGAAGAAGTCACAGATATGAAGCGTTCCCTGAAGACCGGGGATGTGATCTACTCCACCTTTGACGAACTTCCTCAGCATCACGTAAAAGTAGCCGAAATGGTGCTGGCCAGAGCGCAGAGACTGGTAGAACACGGTAAGGACGTTGTGATCCTGCTGGACAGCATAACAAGACTCGCGAGAGCCTATAACATGGTAGTTCCGGCCTCGGGCAGAACTCTTTCGGGAGGACTGGACCCGGGAGCGCTCCACAAGCCTAAAAAATTCTTCGGAGCCGCCCGTAAGATGGAAGAAGGCGGTTCCATAACCATTCTGGCTACTGCGCTGGTAGAAACGGGAAGCCGCATGGACGACGTGATATTCGAAGAATTCAAGGGAACCGGCAACATGGAACTTCACCTGGACCGCAAACTTTCGGAAAAGAGGGTATTCCCGGCCATAAGTTTGAACAAGTCGGGCACCCGCCGCGAAGATCTTCTGATGGATCAGGAAGAACTTGAGGCCATATGGGCCATGAGAAGAGCTCTCTCCAACAGCAACCCACAGGAAGTCACAGAGACTATCATAGAGAACCTGGCTCATACCAGAAACAACAAAGATTTTATACAAGTCATCAAAAAAGTCATATTAGACTGACGATATAGGAGAAAAATGGACCTGAAGAAGATATTTTTAAAAGAAGCCTGCCCCACTTCTATAGGAGGACAGGCCATAATGGAAGGGATAATGATGAGAGGCCCTAAAAAGACCGCCATCGCCGTCAGACTGCCTGACGGAAACATCCACATGAAGACCCAGCCTTCGCCTTCCCAGAGCAGATGGGCGAAAGTCCCCCTCGTAAGAGGCGTGGTGAGTTTTATCTCTTCTCTGGTGCAGGGGACAAAAATACTGATGTATTCGGCCGACGTCCTTGAAGCTAACTACCCCGAAGAATACGAAAAGGACAAATTCGACATCTGGATAGAAAATAAATTCGGCAAAGAAAAGGCGTGGAAGCTTTTGATGATACTGTCGGTAGCCATAGCGCTGATATTGTCCGTAGCTATATTCATGCTGTTTCCCACTGTGATCACAGGGCTGCTCTCAAAAGTGACGGACAGCGTCATACTGCTGAATCTGGCCGAGGGAATCGTGCGCCTTGCCATATTCGTAATTTATATAGCCCTGATCGCAAAGATGGGAGACATAAAGACCGTGTTTCAGTATCACGGCGCTGAACACAAGACCATACACTGTTTTGAGAACGGCCTCGAGCTCACTCCTAAAAACGCTCAGCAGTTCTATACGCTTCACCCGCGCTGCGGCACCAGTTTTCTGATGTTCGTGATGGTAATAGCAGTCCTGGCCCACGCCCTCATGGGCTGGCCCAACGTGTGGATCAGAATAATTTCCAGGATACTGGTGCTGCCGCTGATAGCCGGCTTGTCTTATGAGTTGCTCAAGTGGGCGGGAAGAAGCGATAACTGGCTGGTAAAGATCTTGAGCCTGCCGGGACTTTATCTGCAAAAACTCACCACCAACGAACCCGACGAAAAACAGCTGGAAGTCGCAATAGCCGCCATGAAGGCCGTACTTCCGGAAAACGACACCCCGTACTTTGAGGGGCTCTGCGACCTAAACGGAGAGCCGCTGAGGGAGGAAGAAGAACATCAGGACAAGCAACAGGCAGAAGAGGAAGAAAAAGATGAGTCTACCACTTAAAGAACTGATAAAGATAGGACAAACACAGCTTAAAGAGGCCGGCGTCGGCGACGCCGACAGAGACGCCAGAGACCTTTACTGTTTCCTTGACAAGATAGATACAGTCGGGCTCATGATGCACTGGCAGGATACCCTTCAGGACAACGCCTGCGAAGCATACTTCGATCTTATCCAAAGGCGAGCGGCAGGCGAGCCTATGCAGTACATAACCGGCGTTCAGGAGTTCATGGGCATACCTTTTAAAGTGACTCCGCAAGTTCTCATACCGAGGCAGGATACAGAGACTATGATAGAAGACGCCATAGAAGCGATAGAAAAGGGAACGCTGAGAGGCCGGCCGTTTATCAAAGCCGCAGCCATAAAAGAAGTGCTGGATCTGTGTACAGGAAGCGGAGCCATAGGAGTTTCCATAGCAAAGATGTGTCCAAAGATCAAGGTGGTCTGTTCGGACATAAGCCCTGAAGCTCTCAAGATAGCAGAAGAGAACGCGCAGACCAGCGGATGCAAGTCTGTAAAATTTCAGGAGGGAGATCTGTTTTCTCCTTTCTGCGGAAAGCTGAGAAAAAGGAAATTCGATCTCATAATAACTAACCCTCCTTACATACAGACCGACGTCATACCCACGCTTCAGAGAGAAGTAAAAGACCACGAGCCTATGTCCGCCCTGGACGGAGGCAAAGACGGACTGGACTTTTACCGGCGTATCGCTGCAGAAGCCCCTTCCCACCTTAACAAAAACGGCGTCCTCATGATGGAGATAGGATACGATCAGAGAATTTCGGTGACTGAACTTTTACAGCAGACCGCAAAGTTCTCAGATATCATCTGCCTTCAGGATCTTGCCGGCAAGGACAGGATCATAGCGGCAAAACTCATAGGAAAGTAATTAAAGGAGCACGGCCGGTGGATTGCTGCTGCAATAAATCGGCGCTGTTCTGAGAAAATAAGATATTGACACAGCCATATCAAAAGTGGTATTCTTTTCAACTGTAGATGATAAGATAGAGCCGCCTGGAAGGCAAGACTTTCGGCGGCTTAAATAAGGCTATTTGGTTAGTTGGAACTAACCAAGGCAAAAAACTAACCAAGACAAAAACTGACTAAGCTGAAAAAGTGACCGAGACGAAAACTAACCGAGACGAAAAAAGGAGCCGATATGAAGGAAAACTCTGATATTTTAAGACTTCGCGTACTTCTTGCTTTTTTAAATGACGACGAGCCCTGTACGGTGATGAGCATAGCCCGGACTCTCAAGGAGGAACATTATACCATCAGCCGGGTCATATCATCTCTTGAGAAAGAGGGACTGATAAATAGAAAGGCTCCTCGGCGTCCTGAATTGACTGAAGCCGGCAAAAGAGAGGCTCTTTTCTATCAGGAGAGGATATATACCACTATGAATCACCTTCTGTACGAGGGAGTCAACATGGAAAGTGCAAAGAACGATTCTTATTTTTGGGCGCTGTATAATACTGAAGATACTATGAATGTCATCAGGAGCGCAGACGAAAAATGCCGTATCAAATACGAACTCAGAGATAAAAGACAGTTCGGCGGCTCGCTGTTATGCAGAAATATGAAAGACGGAGAATATAAATTTCCGTTCATAATTTACAGAGAATATGCTAAAAACGGAGACAGCATATCCATGGCCAACGACGGATTTGAGCATCCGTGTACGCTCAGCGTGATAAGAGGAAACGGCACGATACTTCTGAAGGCTGTCGATATGAACGCGCGGTCCGGATATGACGGCAAGTTGATGAAAGGCAGAATAAAAGGTATGTATTTAATTATAGTGTTGACAATAATAAAATTATATGTTAATTTTTTATTAAAAATAATGACTATAAGTTGGGGAAGTGGAGCAGAGTACGGAGAATACGTCTATGGCTGGGATGATCATCCTTGGTGTACCATTAATGGCGCCACATCTACGTCATATGTAAAATGGGGTGTTTAAGTGTGGGTGTGAGTTATGCAGAAAAAGAAGATGCATACGCATAAAAATAATTTAAAAAAAGTTAAACTATTATTAAAGTCTACTAATAAATCCACAGGAGCGTATATAACACAGGCCATAGTGCTTTATCTCTTATTTATATTCTATGTTGCCGACGGAATTATTACTTTTAAATTTTTAATGTATTCAGATTTGTCCTTTGGACAGATAGCTATGAAATGTGCTACGTGCTTACTATTCTTTCTAGGTGCAGTGGTTTATACAATTAAAGGAATAATTTCGCACAAGAAAAACAATAGTTCAAAAAACTAAGAAAGTTGAGAGAAAATACAAATTAGACCTTCTATTAGGCTGCACACAACTAATGAAAAATGCTTAAGGGCTGAATGGCAAATTATGCTTTTCAGCCCTTTTATTTTTAGCATGAATCTATTGGCATGTCGAGAGCCGCCGTCTGATATCGGTAGATGAAGGAGATTTTCTGATCATGAGTGTTAAAAAGCTGTTTTTCTTGATTTTAGGATGCGTATGTCTGATTCTTGGCGGCATAGGCGTAGTTCTGCCTATACTGCCGACAGTGCCGTTCTTTCTGGTGACGGTGTTTTGCTTTGCCAATTCGTCAAAGAAGCTTCACGACTGGTTCGTCGGTACTGATATATATAAGAAGAATCTGGAGTCTTTCGTGCAGAAAAAAGGAATGACCGCAAGGACAAAAGCAGGCATCATTTCTTCCGTCACCGTCCTCATGGGTCTGGGATTTTTCATGATGAAAGATGTCCCTGTCGGAAGAGTCATATTGGCGGCAGTATGGGTCTGCCACATGATTTATTTCATTTTTGGCGTAAAGACTTTAAAAATACAGCAAAATTCACTTGATTTCAACGAAAAGCCGTGATATAGTATAGAGGCTGCATCTGATGAGCAGCAAATTTATGTCCACATCGGCCGGTCTTCGGCTGACGACGAGAGAAGGACAGGAAAGAGGTAAGAAGCATGAAGGAAGGAATCCATCCTGATTATAAGGAATGTAAAGTAACTTGCGCATGTGGTAACACTTTCGTTACAAGATCAACTAAAGAGGAACTCAGACTGGACGTTTGCTCCGCATGTCATCCGTTCTTCACAGGTCAGCAGAAGTTCGTCAACAGAGGCGGCCGTGTTGAAAAGTTCAAAACCAAGTACAACATTGACTAATAATCAAAGAAACAAACCGGAATATTATTTCCGGTTTTTTTATGACTTGTAAGAGATAAATGACGACCTCGCACTTTTCAAAAGGTCTAAGGCGTGATATAATATCAGTTTAGATATAGACAGATCAAAATTAAGTTTAAGGAGACTAAGATGTTTGATAAATTAGATTTCATATTGGAGAAATACGAGGAACTTTCCATGAAAGTTTCCGACCCCGATGTGATAAACAATCAGCCTCTTTGGCAGAAATATATCAAAGAGATAGGCGAAATGGAGCCTATAGTAAATAAATACAAAGAGTATAAAGCTGCTAAGACAAATCTGAACGAGGCTAAAGAGATGCTCGAATCCGGCGACGAGGAACTCAGGGAACTGGCTAAGATGGAGCTTTCGGATCTGGAAGACAAGATTCCCGAGATGGAGAGCCAGCTGAAGATACTTCTCCTGCCTAAAGATCCCAACGACGATAAAAACGTCATATTAGAAGTCAGAGCCGGCACAGGAGGCGAAGAGGCAGCCCTGTTTGCGCAGGATCTTCTGCGCATGTATCTCAGATATGCTGAGAGGCGCGGCTGGAAAGCCGAAATCATGGACGCCAACGACACCGGCATCGGAGGTATCAAAGAGGCCAGCGTACTCATAAAGGGAAAAGGCGCTTATTCAAGACTCAAGTATGAGAGCGGAACTCACAGAGTACAGAGAGTTCCTGAGACGGAGAGTTCCGGCAGAATTCATACTTCGGCAGCGACCGTGGCGGTGCTTCCGGAAGTGGACGATGTGGAAGTGGAGATAAACCCAAATGATGTGCGCGTAGACGTTTACCGTTCTTCCGGCAACGGAGGACAATGCGTAAACACTACCGATTCCGCCGTCAGACTCACTCATATCCCGTCGGGGCTGGTAGTGACATGCCAGGATGAAAAGTCACAGATCAAGAATAAAGAGAAAGCGTTTAAAGTTCTCAGATCCAGATTGTATGACCTCAAGCTTCAGGAACAGAACGATGAAATCTCCGCTGAGAGAAGGAGTCAGGTGGGTTCCGGTGACAGAAGCGAGAGGATAAGGACGTACAACTTTCCTCAGGGCAGAGTCACAGACCACAGGATAGGTATGACGATATATAAGCTGGACGGGTTTCTGGACGGAGAGATAGACGAGATAGTAGACGGACTGATAACCAGCGATCAGGCCGAGAAGATGAAAAACTTCTGATAATCGTGATAATGCCGTTATGACAATTTATGTATACGGAAAGGCTCAAGAGCACTATGGATACGAGAATTTTAGGTACGACGCAAGAGGATATAAGAGAAGCCGCCAGAATCCTGATGAACAAAGGACTGGTGGCGTTTCCCACAGAGACCGTATATGGTCTTGGGGCCAACGCCCTCTGTGAAGAAGCGGTCGCCAAGGTCTATCAGGCCAAAGGCAGACCCAGCGATAATCCTATGATAGTTCACATCGCCTGTATGGAACAGTTCTGCAAACTGACATATGATATAACAGAAGACATGAAAAAGCTGGCAGAGACCTTCTGGCCCGGCCCCCTGACCATGGTAGTGCCGGCCAGAGACGAAGTCCCGAGGATAACTACAGGAGGACTCGATACGGTGGCAGTAAGGATGCCTGACAACAAGACTACTCTAACGCTGATAGCGGAGACGGGGGAGCCTCTGGCAGGGCCAAGCGCCAACCTTTCGGGACACCCAAGCCCTACGACTGCCGCTCACGTAGACGATGATCTTCATGATAAGATAGACGCCATAATACAAGGCGAAGACTGCAGAGTGGGCATAGAGTCCACTGTCGTGGATATGACAGAAAAAACGCCTGTGATACTAAGGCCCGGCGTCATAACGAGAGACCAGATTTCAAAAGCCCTGGGCAGAGAAGTCCAGATAGACCCTGCGGTCTTCGAAAGACCTGATTCTAACGGAAAGAAAATTCAAAAGCGAGGAGCCGGAAGCCTTCTGGTGGCGGATGAGGATTTTAAGCCCAGGTCTCCGGGAATGAAATACAAGCATTATGCTCCAAAGGCGGAGATGATAATCTTCCGCGGGGAGCCGGAGAAAGTGAGACTTGCCATCGCAGAAGAGAAGATGTTCCGAATACAGTGCGGACAGAAGGTAGGCATAATCATGTATGATGACAACGATCCCAAAGAAGCGGCTCATGATTTTTTCGCCAAGCTCAGAGCCTTTGACAAGAGCGGCGTAGATGTGATAATAGCCGCCGCCCTCAAAGAAGACGGCGTGGGACTTGCCGTCATGAACAGGATGCTCAAATCAGCCGGATACAACATACGAGAAATATGAGGAGATAATTATGAAGATAGCCGTCGCCGCCGATCACGGTGGATATGAATTGAAAAGAGAAGTTACAGACCATCTGATAGACAGAGGAGAAGATGTGATAGACCTGGGTACAGACTCTTTGGAATCTGTAGACTATCCCGTATACGGGGTAAGCTGCGCAGAGGCCGTGGTCTCAGGAGGAGCTGACCTGGGTATCGTAATATGCGGCAGCGGCATAGGAATCTCTATAGCCGCCAACAAAGTCCGCGGAATACGGTGCGCTCTATGCACTTCCGTAGAGATGGCCCACCTGGCCAGACAGCACAATAACGCTAACATACTGGCTCTGGGAGGCAGGACTACAGACAAGGATCTGGCCTTAGCCATGGTGGACGAATGGCTGGACACCCAGTTTGAAGGCGGCCGCCATCAGAGAAGAGTAGATATGCTCGACAAACTTTAGACCGGGCCGGTCAGTTAAAATAAACAGATAACAAGGAGAAGAGAAATGGGTAAAGTACACGTATTTGATCATCCGTTGATCCAGCATAAGACTGCTCTTATGAGAAAGACCAGCACCAACGTAAAGGAGTTCAGAGAACTTGCTAAAGAAGTAGCTATGCTCATGGGATTTGAAGCTACCAGAGATCTGCCCTTAGAAGAGGTGGAGATCGAGACTCCTATGTGCAAGGCCAGGATGAACATGCTCAAAGGAGAGGACATCGCCATCGTGCCTATCCTCAGAGCAGGACTGGGATTTGTAGACGGTATGCTGGCTTTGGTACCTAACGCCAAGGTAGGGCATATAGGACTCTACAGAGACCCTGATACTCACGAACCTGTTGAATATTACTGCAAACTTCCTGTAGATATAGACAAGAGAAAGATCTTCGTGGTCGATCCTATGCTGGCTACGGGAGGCAGCGCCGCCGCCGCCATAGAGTTTATAAAGCAAAGAGGAGGCAAAGATATAGTATTCATGTGCCTCATCGCCTCGCCCGAGGGCATAGAGGCCCTGCAGAAGGCTCATCCTGACGTAGACATATATATCGCGGCCAAAGACGAAAAGCTCAACGAAAACGCATACATAGTTCCGGGACTGGGCGACGCTGGTGACAGGCTTTACGGGACAAAATAGTAAGGGCCGGCTGCCTGCGAAAGCGACGCGGCAAAAGGCAAAAGGAGAATTATACAGATGAAATTTGATTTTATACCGGATAACGTCAGCAAATTTGACAACGTATACGACGTCCTCAAAGAGAGGGGCTTTATCGAACAGTGTACCGATGAGGAAAAAGTCAGAAAGCTCCTTCAGGATGAAAAGGTCAAATTCTATATCGGTTTCGACCCTACGGCAGACTGCCTTCATGTAGGCCATTTTATGCAGGTCATAATAATGATGTATATGCAGAAATTCGGACACACCCCTGTGGTCGTCCTGGGCGGAGGCACGGGAATGGTCGGAGACCCTTCCGGAAGAACCGATATGCGCCAGATAATGACGGTGGAGACTATAGAGCATAATTGTAGCCAATTTAAGAAACTTTTCGACAGATTCCTTGAGTTCGACGAAGAATGGGAATACGTAGGAAACGAAGGAGTGTTCGTGCCCGGCCATGAGAACAAGAAGCCGGAGCCGGGAAAAGCCATCGCCGTAAATAACGCCAGGTGGCTCAGACCTCTTAACTATATAGATTTTCTCAGAGAAGTGGGGTCTCTTTTCAACGTGAACACCATGCTCAGAGCCGAATGTTTTAAGCAGAGGATGGAAAGAGAAGGCGGACTCACCATGTTTGAGCTCAATTATATGCTGATGCAGAGCTATGACTTCATGGTGATGGCCAGAGACTTCGACGTAAAGATTCAGTTCGGGGGCAACGATCAGTGGTCCAATATAATCGGAGGCGTCGATCTGACCAGAAAGAAGGTAGGCAAAGAAGTATTCGGAATGACTTTTTCTCTGCTGACTAATTCTGAAGGCAACAAGATGGGCAAGACCGCCAAAGGAGCCCTGTGGCTCAACCCGGAAAAGACCAGCCCTTACGAATTCTTTCAGTACTGGAGAAATGTAGCTGACGCAGATGTGAACAAGTGTCTGAGGATGCTGACCTTCCTCCCAATGGAAGAGGTGGACAGACTTTCGTCCCTCGAGGGCGCCCAGATAAACAAGGCCAAGGAGATCCTGGCCTACGAAGTCACCAAACTGGTACACGGAGAGGAAGAGGCGTCGAAGGCTCTTGACGGAGCCAAGGCAGCGTTTTCGGGCGGCGGCAGCATGGACAACATACCTACCGCTAAGATGGACAAGTCTCGCTTTGAGGGAGAAGGCGTAGGAGTCGTCACTCTCATCAAAGAACTGGGACTGGTACAGAGTAACAGCGAGGGATTCAGGACCATAGAGCAGGGCGGACTTGCTGTAGGCGGCAGCAAAGTCACCGATAAGAAGATGAACGTGACCTGCGATATGTTCTGCGACGGTAAGCTGCTGATTCAAAAAGGAAAAAAGAAGTTCCAGATGATAGAAATACAATAATTGTCCGAGCCCCGCCTCTTTTAGGCGGGGCTTTCGTTTCAGGGCTTGAAGATAAAGAAGTGGCCGCCTTCAGGGCGGCGGGAGGATTTTATGCGGTATTCCATCATAGAAGGACATGATACGCCTTATGCAGAGGTTATGACGGAGAAAGAGTTTCTCGCTGATTACGGGGAGCTCAGCCTCAGCCTTTCTCTTCTCAGATTTGAAGAAAAGGTGAGACACTGCAAAGCCGATATATTCGAAAGATCCGTCCACGGAAGCCTGTCCGTTCCATCTGAAGAAAGAGGGGAACTGTCTGGACGGTTTTATATGGATGATCAGCGGCTTTTATTTATAACCGAAAATGACAGTATAAAAGATATCTTAAATACAGTCTTTTCGCACAGAGCTGTAGAGATGACCACCACCGGTCAAGCGCTCTTTGCTTTTTTAGATGCGCTGGTCAGGGACGAGGGCGATTATATAGACGACTTTGAAGAGGCCCTCAACGATAAAGAGAGCCAGATGCTGGAAGATGTCAACGCCATACCGGAGGGGTTTGAGCATTATATGCAGAAGACCCGCAAAAGTCTGCTGAGGGTCAACCGCTATTATGAACAGATGGCAGATATGGCGGAGCTGTTGGCCGAATCTCCCGAAGGCGTCATAGACCAGAAAGCCAGACGACTGTACAGATTTCTGTCAGGGAGGATGGACAGGCTTTCAAAGGACGCGCTGAATCTGAGGGCATATTCCTCTCAGATCTACGATATGTATCAGTCCCGCATAAACATCAGGCAGAACAAAGTCATGCAGTTTCTCACTGTCATAACTACTATATTTATGCCGCTGACTTTGATAACCGGCTGGTACGGCATGAATTTCAAAAACATGCCGGAGATAGACTGGCAATATGGATATATAAGCGTCATAGGATTTTCGCTGTTGCTGATAGTTGTAGAGTATATAATCTTCAAGAAAAAGAAATGGATGTAGGAGATGGTGAAAGGCAGATGATAAATTTTCAGAAAATTCTGAAAAAAGGTGTTGACAGGAGAACTCGCCCATTGTATCATGGAGATACGAAATTTACTAAGAGGAGAAAAAAGATGTCCTTTAGAGCGACCGACGCAGCAAAAGTGTATTTTGGCTATTTCAGAAGCATCGCATATTATTGCCCTGCTTACTTTGAAATGTCAGGACATGAGGCTGCATAGGCGCAGAGATAAGGGAATCTTTAGACTACCGGAGAGACTTACAAAACCCATTCTGCACTCTATGCGGAGCGGGTTCTTTTTTTCGGGAGAGAAAGACAGATCAGAGGAGAGAAAAGATGAAAAAGATTATCGCATTGTTGATGGTTCTCGTCATGACGCTGGGTCTTGCCGCCTGCGGCAAAGATGAGGGCGCTGCCGACGGAAAGGTACTTAAGATCGGCGTAATACAGCTTGTAAAGCACGATGCTTTGGACAGAGCATATCAGGGCTTTGTCGATGAGCTGGAAAAGCAGGGATATGTAGACGGTGAGAATATAGAAATAGATTATCAGGTGGCTTCTAACGAACAGGCTAACTGTCTGACTATCGCCGAGTCCATGGTAAACGATAATAAGGATCTGATCTTCGCTATAGCTACGCCTGCCGCTCAGGCCGTGGCAAGCAAGACGGAAGACATACCTATCCTGGTATCTGCCGTAACGGATCCTGCGGATTCGGGACTGATAGAGTCCAACGAGAATCCGGGAAGAAACCTTTCGGGAACTTCGGACCTGACGCCTGTAGCCAAGCAGATAGAGCTGCTCAAGCAGATAGTGCCTGACGCCAAAAAGATAGCAGTCCTCTATTGTTCTACGGAGTCAAACTCCGAGATTCAGCTGAGATTGGCCAAAGAAGCCGCAGCAGAAAATGACCTCGAGGTAGTAGAAGCGTCTGTTTCTTCGTCCAATGAGATTCAGCAGATGGTATCTTCTCTGGACGGCAAGGTCGACGCTATATATGTGCCTACCGACAATACTATAGCGGCAGGTATCGAGACTGTGTCCATGGTGGCCACTCAAGCGGGACTTCCTGTGATATGCGGAGAATCGGGCCCTGTAGAAAACGGCGGACTTGCGACAATTTCTCTGGATTATTACGACCTTGGCGTAAAGACTGCCCAGCAGGCCGTAAAGATTCTCAAGGACGGGGAGGACATCTCCAAGATGCCTATAGAATATATAGGGGACGATGAACTCAAATATTATGTCAATGAAGCTATAGCAGAGGCTATCGGAATAACTATTCCGCAGGAGATCTTGGATAACGCTACTATATATGAATAGAACCTTAAGGCGGGGTCCCGGCGGCTCCGCCTTACATACTGAATGAGGAGAAACGATGGACTTTTTTTTGAGCATATTGAAGAATCTGCCTGACGGAGCGGCGCTGGGGCTGGTCTGGGGCATAATGGCGATAGGAGTATACATAACTTTTAAGATACTGGATATTCCGGATATGACCGTTGACGGAACATTCGCTCTGGGCGGATGTATGATAGCCGCTACCGTTTCATCCGGATGGAATCCCTTCGTATCCACTGCGCTTGCGGTAGTCTGCGGCATGGCGGCGGGGCTGGTGACAGGAGTGCTGCATACTAAGCTCAAGATACCTGCTATCTTAGCCGGAATACTGACTATGCTGGCCCTGTATTCTATAAATCTCATGATAATGGGAGGCAAATCCAACATAGGTATGTCTCAGTTCGGCGGTCAGAAAGTAGATACGGTGCTGGATCATGTTTCGGCATTGTTTGGAATGGATGCGAAAACTACTAACATCGTGCTGGGGCTTATACTGGCTGTAGCCATCATAGCTCTGCTTTACTGGTTCTTCGGAACAGAGATGGGAAGTCTCATAAGAGCCACGGGCATAAACGAGGATATGGTAAGGGCTCAGGGCGGCAATACTGAGAGAATGAAGATCATAGGCCTGGTCATTGCCAACGGATTTGTAGCTCTTTCCGGGGCGCTGGTAGCTCAGATACAGAGATACGGAGATGTGGGCATGGGAACCGGAACTATAGTCATCGGTCTGGCCTCCATAATAATAGGCGAAGTACTGCTGGGCAGAAAAGGTTCATTTAAGGTACGCCTCGTATCGGTTTTTTTAGGAAGTATCTTATACAGGGTCATAATTGCAGTAGTGCTGCTTTTGGGCTTCAACCCTAATAACTTAAAGCTTCTGACAGCTCTTCTCGTGATAATTGCTCTTTCTATACCGGTGGCAAGAGATTATGCCGGAGAGAAGAAGCGCATGAGAGCCAATATTAAGAAGTATGAGGAGGATGAGGCAAATGCTGGTGCTTAAAGACGTACATAAGACTTTCAACCGAGGTTCGGCAAATGAGAAGATAGCTTTAAAAGGCATAACTCTGAGCGTCAACGAAGGCGACTTTATAACCGTGATCGGAGGAAACGGCGCAGGAAAATCCACCATGCTGAACATGATCTCGGGAGCTTTTCCGGTGGACAGCGGAATGATAAAAATAGGCGGAGAAAATGTGACTAATCAGCCTGAACATATAAGGGCCAAGAGGATAGGCAGAGTTTTTCAAGATCCTATGAGAGGCACGGCCGGCGACATGTGGATAGAAGAGAATCTGGCCATAGCCGTGCGCAGAGGCAAGAGAAGAGGCCTGAGATGGGGAGTGACAAAAGAAGAGAGAGAACTCTTTAAAGAACTGCTTTCTCCTTTTGACCTGGGACTTGAAGACAGATTACAGACGAAGGTATCGCTGCTTTCGGGAGGCCAGAGACAGGCGCTGACGCTACTGATGGCCACCATCCAAAAGCCTGACGTGTTGCTTTTGGATGAGCATACGGCCGCCCTCGACCCAAGGACTGCCTCAAAAGTCCTCTCTATGACAGATGAACTCATAGCGGAACACAACCTCACGGCTATCATGGTGACTCATAATATGAAGGACGCCATAAAATACGGAAACCGTCTCATCATGATGATGAACGGAAAGATAATATACGATGTATGCGGCCAGGAGAAAAAAGATCTGCAAGTATCGGACCTTCTCAAAAAGTTTGAAGTCTCTTCGGGAGAAGAGTTCGCCAGCGACAGGATGCTGCTGGTTTAGAATATATGCCCAACTGACGAAGCTTCTATCTGCTCATGCAGATAGAAGCAGTTTTGTTTTTTGAGATGACGCCATGAGATGATCTTGACGACTTGCCTTGTAAAAAGTTAATGGATTATGTAAAAATTCAAAATATTATTTTTATTAACATATTGTTGATATATAGAATTCTGTGATAATATCTTACAAAAGAAAGGGGAGGATTCCAATGTGGAATGTGAATGTCAAGAAATTGATATATTAAATTAAGGCGTTTTGCTACAAACAGATTATTGCTACGGAGGGTATATGGACAGAACAGAAAAGATAAAAAGGTACATGAAGGTAATCGTCAAGAGGCTTCTGATGGTGGCGGGGATTCTGATTGTAGTACTTTTTGTTTTAGAGAATGTTTTTAAAATTGACATTGCTGAAAGCTCTTTCTATTTAGTGATATTCAATATTGTCGCTGCAGGAATTCTATTCTTTATATATATGGTTCTTGTATTTTTGAAGAAATTAAAAAAATAGCAAACAAGGAGGCTCGTGATATGAAAAGAAGAATAGCGTCTATCATGTTAATGTTAACACTTGTTGTATCAACAACATCCGCAGGTTTCTGTGCATCAGAGATTACTCCTAATGCCAGTAGCAATGATCGATTTAGATATGAATACGATACAACTCCTATGACATTGGTGAGTAAGACTAATATAACCAAACAGCAAGCGACAAACCAAGCCGTTGCAAAAGCAGTTGCATGGTCAATAATCGGAAGCGTAAACTGGATAGGAACAGTAGCTGCACTTGCAAATAGTATTGGAGATGCTATTTATGGCATGAACCAAGCAGGCACAATGCATGCGTATAGTTCTGTGAGAACAAAATATAAAGTAAACGTCATAACAGGTAATCGAACAGTAGCTGCACAATGGAGGATTGCCACCTTTAAGCTGTATAATTCTTCTGGCGGGTTAGAAGATGTAAGAACGCATACTATCAAAACTAAGTGATAGAGAAATACTATATAAGAAAAATATAAAGGGGCTGTCGCACAACTGATTAAGTAATCGGTCAGAGCGGAAGCCCTTTTTTTAAATCAGAGCGTAACTCACGACAAGCTCGCTTGCATTTTTGTCCGAAGAGCCGTAGGTGATTCGCAGACAAAACGGATGCCCGGTGTTTATTATTTTTCTAAACAATAAAAACTCGATTGAAAATTCGGCCTTCTCAGGGTAAACTAAGACTGCGGAGGTGAGAATATGAGGGGACTGACGAGACAGACAGACGAGGTTTTGGATATGCTCCACGAAGCAGGGTATAAAGCATATATAGTGGGCGGATGCGTCCGCGATATGCTGATGGGCAAAGAACCTGAGGATTATGATATAACTACCTCTGCCAGACCTGAAGAGATAAAGAAGGTATTCAGCGGCAAGAAGACTATAGATACAGGTATAGCTCACGGAACGGTTACGGTTGTAATAGACGGACAGGCTTTTGAGATTACTACTTTCAGAGTTGAGGCCGGCTACAGCGACGGCCGGCGTCCTGACGGCGTCAGTTTCACTGGCAATCTCAGAGAAGATGCGGCAAGGCGAGATTTTACCATGAATTCTATCGCCTTTAACAGAGAGGAAGGTATAATAGATTATTTTGGAGGCGCGGCGGACATAAAAGCCGGCGTAATAAGATGCGTCGGAGACCCGAAAGCAAGATTCAGAGAAGACGGACTGAGAATAATCAGAGCAGTCAGGTTTTCATCCGTCACAGGTTTTGATATAGAAGAGGAGACTCGCAATGCGGCTCTCGAGTGCAGAGCGAGTCTTAAAAATATCAGCGAAGAGAGAATCAGAGAGGAACTGATAAAATTTCTCTGCGGCAAAGATGTGAGGAGACAGCTGACAGCAAATATAGATATTTTAGGAGAAGTGATACCGGAGCTGCTTCCCATGAGAGGATTTGATCAGAAGAACGACCATCACATATATGATGTGCTGGAACATACTGCGGCGGTGGTGGACGCTGTAGAAGCTCAGCCCCGGCTCAGGCTGGCGGCGCTTTTTCACGACATAGGAAAGCCCCGGCGCTTTTCTGAGGATGAAGAAGGCACGGGACACTTCTTCGGACATGCCCGGACAGGAGCAGAAATAGCGGAAGAAATAATGAGCCGCCTGAAGTTTGACAGCAGGAGCAAATCCGATGTAGTAACTCTGGTCCGCAGCCACAGCCGCAAGATAGAGGCCTCGCCTGGGGCTGTTAAGAGAGCCATGAACAGGCTGACTCCGGAGATATTCTTCGACCTATTAAAACTTCAAAGAGCCGATAATGCGGCTTTAAATCCGAATCTGTCGCAGAGAGCGAAGCATTATGATAAGCTAAAGGCCATGGCAGATGATATCATCAGAGACGATCAGTGCTTCTCTTTAAAGAATCTGAAAGTAAACGGCAGAGACCTGCTCGGGCTGGGCGTGCCACGGGGGCCTGCAATAGGCCGTATCCTTGAAATCTTGCTGGAGCAAGTAATAGACGGCGAAATTCCCAATGAGAAAAGGGCGCTTCTTGAGAGAAGCCGCCTGATATGTGAGGCAAACGCCGATTTTATCTGAAAGACGATAAGAAGCCGTTTATACATGGAGTTTTAGTTAAAACCGGCAGACAGGCCACAGTGGCCGCCATGTATATACGGCTTTGCTCATTAAAAACGAAAAGAAAACGTACAAATGCAAAAAACTATTGATTTTTCAAGGATTTAACTATATAATATAAAAGCATGTTTATACGTGAAGGGAGCAGGATGGGAATCCGTCCGTAAGCCCCGAAACTAAATAAGTTTTAGTATATCGAAAAAGATTCTTCTTTGGCGGTCCGCAAGACGCAAAAAAGACGAATCCAAGTAGACAAAGCCGAAAAAATTTGATTCTCACGATGGACTCAAATTCAGTAGGTGGAAAGGAAGAGAAATGAAATCATTCATCGCTAAACCTGCGGAAGTTGAACGTAAATGGTACGTTGTAGACGCAGAAGGCAAGACCCTCGGAAGAATGGCTTCCGAAGTTGCTTCTATCTTAAGAGGCAAGAAGAAACCTATTTACACTCCACACGTTGACTGCGGAGACTATGTCATCGTTATCAACGCCGAGAAGGTGGAAGTGACAGGTAAAAAGAGAAAAGAAAAGATCTATAAGAGACATACCGGTTATCCGGGCGGCCTGAGAGAGACTACTTTCGAAAAGCTGCAGGCTACTAAACCGGAAGAAATCATCAAACATGCCGTAAAAGGCATGCTTCCTGATGGAAAGCTCGGAAGACAGATGCTCAAGAAGTTAAAGGTTTATGCAGGCCCTGAACATGCTCATGCTGCGCAGAAACCGGAAACTTGGAACTTTTAGGAAGGGGGATTAGACAATGGCAAAGATTCAATATCAAGGAACAGGCAGAAGAAAAAGTTCGGTTGCTAGAGTCAGACTGATTCCCGGAACCGGAAAGATCACCGTCAACAAGAGAGATCTGGAGAATTACTTCGGAACAGAGATCGTTAAGAGAGAGGTAAAGAGACCTTTTGAGATCGCCGGATGCGAAGGCAAATACGATGTAATTGCCACCGTATACGGAGGCGGATTCACAGGTCAGGCAGGCGCCCTCAGACATGGTATTGCAAGAGCGCTGTGCGTTGCCGACAAAGAGAGCTACAGAGCTCCTCTGAAGGCAGCAGGCTTCCTGACAAGAGACCCGAGAATGAAAGAAAGAAAGAAATACGGCTTAAAGAAAGCAAGAAGAGCCAGCCAGTTCTCAAAGAGATAATATTAAAGACTATGGAAAACCCTTATTTTATAAGGGTTTTTTCATATTCATGAGAAAAATGCAAAAATAAGAAATGCTATAGAAAGTGGTAAAAATCAAAGGATTGGCGGAAAATATGCAGCAACCTGACATAGATCTTGACGTAATTTTTGGCGTAACTTTGACGTAAAAATATTGGCTGTTTAAATTTAAAAGATTTGATGTTGTGTAACTAATGAATAAGTGGGATAATATATTCGATAAATTGGAACCTGTGAGGATTGTATGGAGAAAAAATTAAATTCTAATCATTTAAAAATAATAGCTATCATTGCTATGACGATAGACCATGTCACAGATTTGTTTTATCCTGCTTTTCCAGCACAACCTTTACCAATTGCGTTACATATTTTGGGAAGGCTAACGGCACCAATCATGTGGTTTTTTGTTGCAGAGGGATATTACTATACGCATAATGTGAAAAAATATTTGCTTAGATTAGGAATATTTGCTGTTATCTCGCATTTTGCTTACTGCTTTGCTTTCGGAAGTAGCTTTATCCCATTCAAAACAGGTATATTTAATCAGACAAGCGTGATGTATCCTCTCTTTATAGCAGTATTTGTATTATGGCTTCAGGATACCGAATTAAAGCATAACGGGTTAAAGAATATTATCATTTTTCTTTTAATATGGAGTGCATTTCCCGCAGATTGGAGCTGCATTGCTGTATTGGCAATCATAGATATTTGTAGAAATCGGGGAGACTTAAAAAAGCAGACATTCAGAATGATGGTTTGGGTTTTGCTGTATGCAGTTGTGTCGTTTTTCTTTGTAAATAAAGTATATGGGCTAATTGAACTGTTTGTTATATTGGTTTATCCATTGATGAAACAATATAATGGTCAGCGTGGAAAAACGACATGGTTAAAATGGTTTTTCTACATTTACTATCCTGCACATCTTATCATAATCGGTATTATAAGGGTAATGATGTATGGGAATATTAGCATATTGTTTTAAATAAATCCCAGTCTGATGAAATAAGATTAAAGAGTAAAATTAGAAGTTATTGAGTGCAACCGATAGTTGTCAAATTGCTGTGTCTATCTGGTAGAAATGCAACCATGATAATGTGTATAATATAGCCAGAAAAGAGAAAGGAGCGTTTTCAATGAATATAGCAGATAAAATACTATTATTAAGAAAAAGAGAAGGAATTTCTCAAGAAGAACTGGCTAATAAATTAAATACATCTCGTCAAGCAATTTCTAAATGGGAAACTGGGGGTTCGCTTAGATAAAGATACCACACCAATCCCACGCTGACTTTTGCTCAACCGATACAGCCGGAGGGCTGGATAACAAGAAAA